>Ga0209292_1000570_pt1 | contig 47966 bp, 41 predicted proteins | sample GOMGulsemesocosm_2_FD_184634 | JGI IMG/M metagenome (GOLD analysis project Ga0209292, IMG submission 184634) | Methane-oxidizing microbial communities from mesocosms in the Gulf of Mexico - GOM9C Gulf of Mexico (SPAdes) (version 2) | ecosystem: Environmental > Aquatic > Marine > Cold seeps... | reverse complement strand
ATTCGGGATTCAATAATTCTGTCAATTGCTCCAACGGCTTCTCTACAATATAGCTTCTTTTATCATTGGTATACATATAAGTACTTTTATTTTCAGAATAAAAACACTCGATACTTTGAACAGGAATTAATTTAATATGCTGCCCAATTTTTACTGAAAACCGAGACTTATAGCTAGCAATAGTAGGCTGTAAAAAAGCTTTCAATTGATTTATATTCACTGCAGATTGCTGTTTTTGTAAATCAGTATATTTACGAATAGCTACTGCTAATTCATCGTCGTCAATTGGTTTTAATAAATAATCTATACTATTTAACTTAAATGCTTTTAAGGCATACTCGTCATAGGCGGTTGTAAAAATGATGGCACTCTGAATATCTATTTCTTCAAAAATCTCAAAAGACAATCCGTCAGACAATTGAATATCTAAAAAAATGATATCAGGGTGCTCATTCTCGTCAAACCAATTTATAGCTGTTTCTACAGAGTGTAACATCGTAATTACATTCATATTTAATTTAACAAGCATGCGCTCTAAACGTCTTGCTGCCGGCTTTTCATCTTCTACAATTATTACATTCATTTTGGGTGATTGCTTTGTTACTCAATTTTAAATTACTGGACGAACTCAATATTAATAGATCATATCTAACATCTTGTTTACTCCCAATACTCTGTCTTATCTCTATTCATAATTTCTTTAATCTTATTTTCTTCCCATTGTTTCCCTAATAAAAAGTCCATTCCAAATACTCCAAAAGCATGAAAAAATATTCCTATTCCCCAGAAAAACCAAGTACCATAAGACTGCCATTCCCAAATAAAACTAAAGTTTCCCTCCGACATTAATTTAGAGATAAATATAAATCCGTTTACTGCAAGGTACACTGCAAAGTGAACATAAAAACCTTTTATTTCTTTTACCTTCTTTTTTGCTCTCAAATATTTTTCTTCTTCCGTAAATGTTGTTTTCTTCATTGTGCTAGTTTTAAAAATTAGACTTGTCCATATATTCTTTTATTTTTTGCTCTTCCCATTTCTTACCAAAAATAACATCAGATTTAAAAACACTAACTCCGTGAAAAAACACGCCAATCCCCCAACCTATCATTGGAAAAATAAACCATAAGTACCCAGGAGATACCATTAAGTTTAAAATGACTAGAAATGTTATTACACAAACATAGACGATTCCATGGGTATAAAATTCTTTTAATTCCTTCACTTTTTCTTTGGCTCTTAAAAACTTACCCTCTTTGTTTATATCTTCTTTCATATCGCTATATTTTATTCCCACATTTGTGTGTCTTCCTTGTCCATAAATTCTTTTATTTTCTTTGCTTCCCAATCACCTCCCAATATTGGATGGTAACTAAAGGCTTTAAATGCCTGAAACACCAAGCCTATCCCCCAACCAATAGCCGCAAACCAAAACCATTGTATGGTATGAGGTGTATACTTATAATAGATAAACACCAGAAATGGGATGACCAAGACATAAGAGAGTAAACTGCTATAAAATCCTTTAATTTCGTTTACACGCTCTACCGCTTTTAAATATTTTTGATTGTTAGTACTTACTATTTTCATCTGATTAGATTTTTTAGTTAATAATGGTAATTCTACCGTAAAATGTGAATTACTTTTAGATATTGTTACTTGTTTTTGAGTGATTAACTTATAACGATCTACTATGTTTTTTAAGCCTACTTTAGTTCCTTTTTCTATACTAGATTTTGGATTGTAATTATTACTAACCACCAAATAGCCACCTTGCTCAACAATGGACACATTTAAAGGTGCATGCTCAGAGACACTATTATGTTTTACTGCATTCTCCAATAACAACTGTAAAGAAAGCGGCATTATTTTTAATTCAGGATTACTAACTCGATCAGGAATAGAAAATATGACGGCATCTTCGAATCTCATTTTTAATAAATCCATGTATACACGCGCAAAACTCAGTTCCTCTTCCAAACTGATCAAATCCTTGTTTTTCTGCTCCAACACATATCTATACACTTTCGATAACTTCGTCGTAAATTTTTCGGCCTGATCCGGATTTTCTCCAATTAATGCAGTTAACACATTTAAACTATTGAATAAAAAATGTGGGTCGATCTGACTTTTTAAAGATTCGTACTTTGCTGTTTCGGTTTTAGCTACTATCTGATGTTCCTTTACTTTCTTATCATTTAACGCTTTATAAAAATAAAATAGATGAAACGCAAGAATAATCAATACCGTAATAATCACCCCAAAAATATAAGAACTAGGTCGTTGCTGCTTTATAAAGTGTGCTACAGAATTTTCAAAAATAATTACGGAAGTCACAAAATTCAAAACTACTAAACAGGTTAGTGTAAGCACTATGGAATACACAAAGTCTAAAATTAACTTCTTTTTTGAATTGTCCTCCTTCGAACTATTTTTTTTCAAATATGCAAACAAACTCATATTGGAAAATCCAATTACAAATGAATACATTTGGTATATAAAAAATGATTTTAATAAATAATCAAAGCTTAGATTCGTATTCCCAAACATCAAGGAGGAAATAATCTGAATTCCAATCCCTATTAAAAAGCAAAGCATTATATTTTTAAACAATGAATTCATAAAAAACTATTTATAATTTTAGTTGATGCAAGTTATAGTAAAACATTAATAATAGCACAATCAAATTATTTAAAACCTAATTTCTAGCTCCAGATCTTCTTTCGAAAGTTCAAATTTGGAACTGTCAAAATCTGGTGGCCCGAAATTAAATACATTATTAGAAGTTCCATAATCTTCTATAGGCATGCCACTTTCAGAAAAATCCATACGCTTATTATCATTTTTATCATGATAGCAAACTATTGCATAGGTCCCAGGGCTAATATTATCAAAACTTACTTTACTTACATTATTAGTAATAGATACATAGACGCTTTCTAGTGGTTTTTTCAAAAAACCTTCTTTTTTGAAGAGCGCAAAAGAAACATTTCCTTTGTCCGAACTCACATTGTCAACAGAAACATAAATTGTATTTCCTGTTTGTACGATGTTAGGTTCATTTTGATTGATTCCAATAATATGAAGAAATAGGATGGTAATAAATGTGATCATGGTTGAGAGTGTTAGGTGTTAATTGTTAGTTGTTAGTTGTTGGTTGTTGGTTGTTAGTTGTTAGTTGTTAGTTGGACAGTACAAAGTCCAGCGTCAGTACGAGTGATTTCCTTTTGTAAAGCAACGATCCAATACTGTATAGAACCCTTTGCTATTGTTTTCTGATACAAATATATTCCCCAATACTCGTCTTTAAAACTTAATACTACCGAGTTGTCAATTTATACCGATGAACCGTTCTTTGATGCAAATCTAGGCCAATTGCTGTATGTTTTTTTTAAACAAAGGAATAGAAATCAGTAACATTACTCCGCCTATCCCAATTAAAACTAGCATGCGAGGTAAAATATCTACAAACGATAAGTTTCTCCAAAAGATATCGTAAAACCCTTGAATTCCCCAATAGTTCAAACTCACTACTGCAATTTTTTGCATAAATGCAGGCATAATAAATAAAGGAATCATACTTCCTCCTAAAGCTGACATCGTCATAATAATTAAAGTGGATATACCACTTAATTGCTGTCTTGTTTTTACAATTGATACTAAGAACACACCAAAACTAGATACCGCAAAGGCCGTACAAAAGATCATTGCCAGTAAGGAAGGAACAGATTTAAAAATATGCAAATCAAACGCAATCCAAGCAAACAAGAACATGACAAAAAGTTGGAAAACAGACACACAAACTGACATCAATAATTTCCCAAACAAAAGATCTATAGGTTTGATAGGTGCCGTAATAAGACGTTTAAATGTACCATTTTCTTTTTCGTCTAACAATCCCCCTCCTATAGCCACAATACTAAAAAGAAGCATCATAATAGCCGTCCCTACTACTGCTTGCACCAATCCTAAATGGTCTTTATCCGTTGCATTTTTAGTCACAGAAATTAATTCCAAACCAGACGTCTGAAATGTATCATTTACATCTTTCTCAATCTTATTTTTCAAATTAACAGGCATTCCAGCAAATTTTTCCTCGAAAAAACCAGCCATCTTCCCTTCCATGATCTGTTGCTGTAAAAGCCCTTCTAAAAAACCAATTTGTATCCTTTTAGAAGCATCTACAAATAATTGGTATTTTATAACAGATTTTCCACTGGTCGAAATAGTATCCATCCCTAAGACCAATTGAGCCACATTAGTTCCTTTTTTTACTAAGTTCAGTCCTTCTTCTAATGGTTTATCTATCAACTCTAATTGTGAAACAGTGGCGAGCTTATGGATAAAATCTGTAAGCTCCTTTGTCTGATGCTCTGTAGAGATAATCAATTTAATTTTGGCTATTTTAGAATTTGATTTTCCTATTCCTCCAAAGGCAAAAGCAAATAATGTAATCATTAGAATGGGAAGTAAAAAAGTAAGTAATACTCCTTTTTTATCTTTTAAAAATAGTTTAATGTCCTTGGTTGCGATAATTCGTATCATAATTAATCTCTTAAATTAGTACCTGTTAATTCCATAAATAATTGTTCCAAATTTGGTTGCAAAAAATCGATGTTAGCAATTTTAACCCCTATTAAATTCAATGCATTTAATACACTTGTCAAGTCCTCATTTTTATTACAATTGAGCAGTAATATCTCTTCCTCCCAATGAAAATCCACCGGTAATTTCAACTTAAAATCAGAGATTCTGTTTTGAAATGAAATGGCGATTTGATCTGTTTTTGAAGCTGTACTCAATAATTCTTTTAAGGTGCCTTTTGCAAGGATTCGGCCTTTATCAATAATAGCAATCTGAGTACATAAACGTTCTACCTCCTCCATATAATGCGTGGAGTACACCACTGTTGTCCCTCTTTGTTGTAATTTTTCAATAATTTCAAAAATTCGATTTCTACTTTGAGGATCTATACCTACAGTTGGCTCGTCCATTAAAACCACGGAAGGATTGTGCAATAATGCAACCGCGATATTTATACGGCGTTTCATACCTCCTGAATAGGTTTTTATAAGATCATTTTTTCGTGATTCCAAGCCTATCAAAGCCAGTAATTCAGAAATGCGTTCCGTCAAAACGTTCCCTTTTAAACCATATAAACTTCCGAAAAAACGTAGATTTTCTATTGCCGAGAAATCTTCATACAATGCAATATCCTGAGGAACAAACCCTAAATTATTTTTTGATAAGAGACTATTTTTTACCACATCTTTTTCGTTTAATAATACGGTACCAGATGATGCTTGTAAAAAACCGCTTAATAAATGCATAATTGTAGATTTCCCTGCTCCGTTCGGCCCCAATAGTCCAAAGACTTCACCTCTAGAAATGTTCAAATTCAAATCCTCGAACACTTGGTTTGTTTCATAAGACATGGAAACATTTTTAAATTGTATCATTAGTATCTAATTTTAGTTCCGCAAATATCCCTTCCTTTCCCTTTTATTACAATTAAATAGCACCGAAACGTAGCAATACAAGCCTGAAATGTAAATTACATATTCATAATATCAGCACCAAAAACAACTGTTTGTACACTAAATAACAAGAAGATAAATAATTAATTACATGCACATATAAGCCCAATAAATTTTTATTTTTGAAAACTTTAACATAATATATGTTGCAACATATATTGTTGTTACGTATGTTTGCACCCTAATTAAAAACAAAGAACAAAAAGATGAAAAAAATAAGCCTTATAATCGCTATTTTCAGTGCAGTTTTAACAAACGCACAAGACACATGGGTATTTGATGCCTCACATTCAACCGTTGGTTTCTCGATCAATCATATGGTTATTTCTGAAATCGATGGACAGTTTAACTCCTTTGAGGGGACTATTATTAGTTCAGAAGACGATTTATCCGATGCAAAGATTAATTTCAGTATCTCAGTAGCAAGTATTGATACCTCTAACGAAAAAAGAGATGGTCATTTATTAGCCGCTGACTTTTTTGACGAAGTCAATCACCCAAAAATTAATTTTGAGAGTACCAGTATTTCAAAAAACAGCAACGGAAACTATACCTTAGTTGGTAATTTGTTTATGCATGGCGTTACTAAAGAAGTAACACTTGACATGAAATATGGAGGAACTATTAAAGATCCATGGGGAAACACAAAAGCAGGAATAAAGATCACAGGAAATCTAAATAGAACAGACTATGGATTAAACTACAATTCTGTAATGGAAGCAGGTGGATTAATGATAGGTGAAGACATTGAAATCACTTGTAAAATGGAATTAGCAAAGAAATAATTTTAGCAATATTTCATATTTAATTGTAAGCAAATAAAGGTCACTTTTTTTTGCTTACAATTATTTTATTAATTAAATTTGTACAGCTATTAAACGAAATAAATTGAGCATAAAGGACGACTTACAAAGTAATTTTAGAAGTGAATATCTAAAAGCTAGGGTGAATGTATATTTGACCAATGTTTATCTGATGGATAAAATGAATCAAATTATTAAACCCCATATGTTATCTATTGCCCAATTTAACACCTTACGTATTCTAAGAGGACAGTATCCCAAGACCGCAAGTATAGGTCTTATAAAAGAACGTATGGTTGATAAAAATTCAGATATCAGCCGTATGATTGACCGTCTATTTTTAAAAAAATTAGTGGACCGTGTAGAGTGTAAGAACGACAGGCGTCAAAAAGATGTTAAAATAACCAAGAAAGGTTTGGAAATATTAGCCACTGTAGATGCCCTAGAAATAGACTTAGATAATAGCCTTCGTCATCTTTCTGCTTCGGAAATTTTAGAATTAAATCGCCTTTTAGACAAAATGCGAGAATAAAACCGAGGTTTCTCCTTTTTCAAATTGCCATTTGAAACTATAAATACTATCTTTGCGCCTTAATTTTTTGAGCATGACTTTTTTAGAAGAAATACAACGACGCCGTACTTTTGGGATTATTTCGCATCCAGATGCAGGTAAAACCACTTTAACAGAAAAACTTCTACTTTTTGGTGGAGCTATTCAAGAAGCTGGTGCCGTAAAAAACAATAAAATTAAGAAAGGAGCAACTTCCGATTTTATGGAAATAGAACGCCAACGTGGTATTTCCGTTGCAACATCGGTACTTGCTTTTATTTATAAAGATAAAAAAATAAACATTCTTGATACTCCTGGGCATAAGGATTTTGCAGAAGATACTTTTAGAACGCTTACCGCTGTAGATAGTGTAATCGTTGTAATAGATGTTGCAAAAGGTGTAGAAGCACAGACTGAAAAACTTGTTGAGGTTTGTAGAATGCGAAAAATACCTATCATTGTTTTTATCAACAAAATGGATAGAGAAGGAAAAGATGCCTTTGATCTATTGGATGAAGTGGAACAGAAATTAGGTTTACGTGTTACGCCTCTAAGTTTCCCTATAGGTATGGGATACGATTTTCAGGGAATTTACAATATTTGGGAAAAGAAAATTAATATCTATTCTTCTGAGAACAAACAAACCGTTTCCAAAGGAGTAGAATTTGATGACATTACCAATCCTGAACTTGATACCATAATAGGTAGTGAAGCAGCGGAAACCCTAAGAGAGGAATTAGAATTGGCCATGGAGGTATATCCATCTTTTGATCGAAAAGAATATTTAGAAGGTGATTTACAACCTGTATTTTTTGGATCTGCCTTGAATAATTTTGGAGTGAAGGAATTATTAGATTGTTTTGTAGATATTGCACCTACGCCACTTCCAAAGATGTCCGATACCAGATTGGTAGATTCTAAAGAAGATAAAATGACCGCTTTTGTTTTTAAAATCCATGCAAATATGGATCCAAAACATCGAGATCGTTTGGCTTTTTTAAAGATTGTATCAGGTACATTTAAGCGTAATGCTAACTATTTACATGTACGTAATAACAAAAAAATGAAATTCTCTAGTCCCAATACTTTCTTTGCTGAAAAGAAAGAAATTGTGGATGAGTCTTTCCCTGGTGACATCGTGGGGTTACACGATACAGGAAACTTTAAAATTGGTGATACATTAACAGAGGGAGAAATACTACATTATAAAGGGATTCCTGCATTTTCGCCTGAACATTTTAGGTATGTAAACAATGCCGACCCTTTAAAGTCTAAACAATTACACAAAGGCTTGGATCAATTAATGGACGAAGGTGTAGCACAGTTATTCACTTTAGACTTGAATGGTAGAAAAGTAATAGGTACTGTTGGCGCACTTCAATATGAAGTTATACAATACAGATTAGAACATGAATATGGCGCTAAATGTTCTTATGAAAATATAAATATCCATAAGGCTTGTTGGGTCCAATGTGATAATGAAAACAGTGATGAATTTAAAGAATTCAAACGTGTTAAGCAACGTTACTTAGCCAAAGACAAACGAAATCAACTCGTGTTTTTAGCGGATTCTTCATTTTCAATTCAAATGACACAGGATAAATACCCAAATGTAAAACTACATTTTACAAGTGAATTTGAATAAATAAATTATTCAACACACATAAAAAAAACCATGTTTGCAGTAATGTAAACATGGTTTTTCTTATATATTAAAAGCTACTTCCGGTGATTTTTCAGCAATTTCTTTACTCAATGTTAAGATCTCATCTTTGTTAAATGGCTTCTGAAAAAATCCAGCAACAAAATCTAATTCCTCACATTCTTGGTAATAATCATATCCTGAAAGCACATAAAATGGAAGGTTCTTATATATTTTTTTAGCCTCTTCAATAAAGTCAATTCCAGACGTTACCGGCATTTCTAAATCAGCAATCACCAAATCTATAGAATGTTCCTTCTTTAATATCTCAAAACCATCCGCCGCTGACAACGCCGTCAACACCTCCAACTTACCAAAAAATGTAAGTTTAAACAATTCTAAATTAAATGGTTCATCATCGACATAAAGCAATCGAGGAATTCTTTCCTGCATTCTTTTTAAATTAAGGGATCTTTATAACACTGTCAAATGTGCTTGTTCAAATCCAGCTACACAACGTCTCAAATATAGTAATAATTTAAGATATATGCACCTTAAATTATTACTTGGTTTTTAAAAAGAAAAGAAAGCGTAGTCCCCACTCCTAAAGTTGATTGTATTTTTACATCACCATGTTGCTCTTTTACGATATTATACACAATAGCCAATCCTAGTCCCGTTCCTTTCTCTGCTCGCTTGGTCGTATAAAATGGATCGAAAACTTTTTTCAAATCTTTTGGGGCTATTCCACAGCCAGTATCCTTAATATGAACTAAAAACTTTGTCTTACTTTTATTTGCTTTGGTTGTGATTTCTACCACGCCTTCTTTATCAATAGATTGCACAGCGTTGTGAATAACGTTAATAAATATTTGGTGAAGTTTTCCCTCATTTGCAAAAACGTTCATATCGTCCTCACTAAAATTGGTAATCATCTTACATTTTCCTTTACTCACATGATTTAAAATAGACAAACAATTCTTAATCACATCATTTAAATTACAATAATCCATAGAAGACTCATTGGCTCTACTAAACCTATTTAATCCTTTAACAATTGTAGAAACACGGTGTACCCCTTCATTCATTTGACTCAATACTTTCTTCTTAATTTGAAGTAATTCTACTTCAGTCCCCATCAAATGTCCATTCTCCAAAATATTCTCAAAACTATAAATACCGGACTGAATGAAATTTAATGGATTGTTAATCTCATGTGCCACTCCAGCAGTCAACACACCAATAGAGGCCATTTTCTCCGACTGAACTAAGTGGTTTCTCGTATTATTTAGATCAGATACCGTTTTTGACAATTCCTTATGTTGATTTTCTAATTCTTCATTGGCTTTTATTAAATTATCATTCAATTGTACCAACTCTTCGGTTCTGTATTGCACTTGCTCTTCTAAGGCCTTTTGGTACTTCAATTGTGCCTGTTCTTTATATCTACGGTTTGTTACATCACGAATGATAGCTTGCGTATATATAGCGTCTTCTTCCACACTATCCACTTTCACAAAATTAACTTCTAGAATGAGCAGTTCTCCTGAAGGTCGTTTGTATTCCCACTCAAAAATCTTTACACGTTCATATTCTACTTCCTCTGTCAAACGCTCTAACAAGGTACTATTTAAGGTCAATCCATTGTACTTTTCACTTGCAAGTTTAAATACATGTTTATTTAATATATAACTCTCCTCACACTCAAATAATTCAAGGGTTTTTATGTTACAATCATAAATCATATAGTCTTTTAATAAAAGAATGGCTTCATTGGAATTTTTAAAAATTTGCTCAAAACGATTATCACTCTTTTCCAATTGTTTCAAATACCCCAAACTTACCTTTTTACTACAAAGTTTAATTAATAAGCCAGAATAAAAAATAACAAACAAGCTCACACCATCTATTAGCCACGAGTTTATTTTATCCACATACAAATTATGATCAATTTTTATTAAAATAACACCTTGTACAATCAAAACTGCCAACAGTATATATATAAGGACTCCTGCCGAAAAAAAAACTATATTTTTTTTAAAACTTATATATTCAGAAAAAAACAAAGGCCCTAAAAACAATAAAAATTTACTGGAAGCAGAAAAACCATAAAAAACCATTCCTGACACTCCATATGCAATCATAAGAACCATGATAAGAGAAATTAATTTCTCAGCCACCATATAACTCTTGTATATAAACACAAATAATGCTGTTAAAATAAGTACCGTTTGAAATACACTAGAATAAATCAAACCTAAATCATAGGAAGGTTTATATCCAATAATATTGCCTGCCAATGCTAAACCTATAAAAACCAAGGTAGTTCTATGCAATGCCTTTTTTTGTGATTTTAAATGAAATGGATTCATAATATGGGGAAATCATGTTCAGTGTATACAAACCTACAAAAAAAAGAAACACGTCTACCAATCAATAGAATCTGTTTTTAAAAAATTATTACAACTACTAAAATGTCCATTTTCAAACCAATAACCTCTATTGGCACTTAGCGGAGATGGATGTCCACTTTCTAAGATTATATGTCTATTTCTATCAATTTTTTTCCCTTTCTTTTTTGCATATCCACCCCAAAGTAAAAATACGATCCCCTCTTTATGATCCGAAATTGTTTTTATAACATGATCCGTAAATTGCTCCCAGCCTTTTTTCTGATGAGATCCTGCTTTCCCTTCTTCTACTGTTAAAGTAGCATTCAGTAGTAAAACACCTTGTTTAGCCCACCTATCCAAATTACCATCAGCGGGTATCATAAGACCTAGATCCGAATGGAGCTCCTTAAATATATTTAATAATGATGGAGGCATGGCAACACCTGTGTTTACGGAGAAACACAGACCATTGGCCTGCCCTTTACCATGGTAAGGATCCTGTCCTATAACGACAACTTTTAAATCAATAAAAGAACAATAATCAAAGGCAGCAAAAATTTGCTCTTTTGGTGGATAACAGGTATTCGTTTTATATGCATTATCAACAAATGTACTCAGGTTTTTAAAATATTCCTTTCCTGTTTCTTCCTTTAAAATCTGCTTCCAAGAATCAGCTAATTTTGTCTCCATGTTTGTAGTTTAGTTTATATAAGTTACTTTTGCCTAGCTTTCAAAAATAAGCATTTTTATGGGTAAAATTTCAAAAAAAACATTAGTTGATCTAGAATTTAATAGCGTTCTTGACCGCATCTCTGAATTATGTATTTCAAATTTAGGAAAAGAGAAGGTTCTAAACATTCAGCCCATTTCTAATACCACCTTATTATATAAAGAATTAAATTTAGTAAATGAATACCTCTCTTCATTTGCAAACGATAATAGACTGCCTAGTCATCATTTTGAAGAAATTACTGGAGAAATACACGCTTTAAATATTGAAAACAATTATTTAAATCCCGCTGCATTTTTAAAAATAGTAGCCATATCCAATACAGTCAACGACACCTTACTATTTCTAAAAAAATTGAATAAAATTTATAGTTATTTATATGATGACTCTAAAGAGATAGCCTACACTCAAGAAATTGTAAACCGAATAGAAAAGAAAATCAGTAATTTTGGAGAAGTAGCATCATCTGCCAGCCCTATGCTGAGACAATTAAGAAAAGACATAGGAGTAGTACGTGCTAGTATTGGGCAGAGTTTCACCAAAGTATTAAGTAGATACGCTGCAGCTGGTTATTTAGACGACATTAGAGAATCTATCATAGACAACCAACGTGTACTGGCTGTAATACCAATGCATCGAAAAAAAATAAAAGGTTCTTTACTAGGTGCTTCAAAAACTGGTAGTATCATATATATTGAGCCAGAATCTACAAGAAAGTACACAAGAGAACTTCAAAACTTACTTTTTGATGAAAAGCAAGAGATCATTCGTATTTTAAAAGGACTTACAGATGAAATTAGAGAGTTCCAACCGTTATTAATACAATATCAGAACTACCTAGCTCAATTAGACAGTGTAGGAGCAAGAGCAAAATATGGGCATAGAATTAATGCCTGCCTTCCAAAAATAGTAACCGAAAAAGAAATCTATTTTAAAGATGCCTTTCACCCTATTTTATTAGAAAATAATAAGGCTAAAAATATAAAAACGGTTTCACAAACCCTAGAATTAAATCAGCAACAGCAAATCATCGTAATATCTGGTCCCAATGCTGGAGGAAAAAGTATCACATTAAAAACCATTGGATTATTACAATTAATGCTTCAAAGTGGTTTACTAATTCCCGTTCATGAACGTTCTAAAACATGTATTTTCAGCAGTATACTTACTGACATTGGAGACAATCAATCTATTGAAAACCAGTTAAGTACTTATAGTTACCGATTAAAAAATATGCGTGATTTTTTACGTTACTGCGATAAAAACACCCTGTTTTTAATAGATGAATTTGGAACAGGGAGTGACCCCGAACTAGGAGGAGCACTTGCAGAAGTCTTTTTAGAGGAGTTTTACGAGAAAAAAGCCTACGGAATAATTACGACACATTATGCCAATTTAAAAGTACTAGCAAACGAACTGGACAATGTAGTGAATGCTAATATGCAATTTGATGAACAAAGCTTACAACCGTTGTTTAAACTATTTATCGGACAAGCCGGAAGCTCATTTACTTTTGAAGTTGCGCAAAAAAATGGAATTCCATTTAGATTGATCAATCGTGCTAAGAAAAAAGTAGAAGGAGAAAAAATACGCTTGGATAAAACTATTTCCAAACTTCAAAAAGAGCGAAATAAGCTTCAGAAAACAACAGAAAATTTAGAAAAAGAAAAAGAAAAGGCAGCTGAACATACCGATAGCTTATCTTCAAAACAAAGTAAAATTCAAGAAAAGTTAGAAAGTTTTCAAGAACTATATGACAGCAATCAAAAGATGCTGGGGATGGGGAGGAAAATTAACGAGATATCAAATCGTTATTTCCAAACAAATAACAAAAAAGAGCTCTTTGCATCTTTCTATAAGTGGATTACTATAGAGAAGTCTAAATACATTAAAAACAATCCCGTTAAGTCAACATCTAAACCAGCAAAAAAGAAATTAAAAGAAGTCGCAAAAAAGAAAAAAGAAGCTCTAAAAAACACGGAAACTGAAATCTTAGTAAAAGTAGCTGTTGTGAGGGAACAACAAAAAGAAAAAGCTAAAGAAATTGCAAAAGATAAAGCAAACTTTGTATTTAAAGTAAATGATAAAGTACGATTTGTTGACGGGAAATCTTGTGGGGTTATTGAAAAGATTGAAAAATCAAATGCTTTCATTAATTTTGGTTTATTCACTACAAAAACAAAATTATCGAATTTAGAATTTGTGGAAAAAACAAGATAAATTCATTTTATTTCATTTTCCGTTCATAAAACTTTGATAGTTAGACATATTATTTGTAGTTTTAACGTTATTAGCAGTGCCCATCTAAATTGTTTTGAAAAAGCGACTAGACTAACCCAACTTTAGTAACTTTAATAATGGAACCAACTTTTAACGTAACATCCCTCACACCGCCATTAATTATTGCGTTTGCAATTATTTTTGTGTTTACTGTATTGTTTATCATCAATAGTAGTAAGAGGAAAAAAAAGACAACAAAAAACTATTGCCAAAGCACCAATGAAATAGACCTGAAAGATTACACAGAAACCAACATAGTTAAAGCAAAAAAAACATTTGAACGTGGAGGAATTCAAGTTCAAAAGTTAAAAACGATGGTGCTTCAAGAATAAATAACTGAACATTAGTTTATTAGCTTTGTTTTTACGATATTTTTTAGTAGTTTTAAATAAAAAACATGCTAAATTTCGTGAAATCATTTTTGATGTTTTTACTTTTCGCAGCTATTGCTTTAATACTGCATCAAAAAGTAAGTAACAGGATTTGTGGTGAATGCACTACAGATCATTCGGCTATGTCCGTACATTCTAAATTAGCTCCCAAGGATACTTCTGAGTTTCCTATAAATCACGCTAAATTAGAAGAGCTTATTGTGATTGATAGTGCTGGAAACGCCTTATTCTCCTTTTCCGAAGGGTTTCTCATTCACAATAAAAATGTGGCTATTAAGCAGCCTGATAGCGCCTCATTTATTCATAAATCTATATTCAATTACTTAAATAAAAATCAACAGCGTGAACTTCTTATTACGGGTTCTTACCTATCTCATGAAGTAGACGCAAGTACCAAACAAAACTGGGGCGAGCTTAGAGCACGTGAGCTAAAAAACACCTTGGTTAATTACGGTATTAGTTCTGACAGAATTTCTACAAATTCTAAATTAGATGATTTCAAATACGATTCTAAAGGGTATTATGTGCATGGAGTCACATTAAAACTACAGGATATTCCAAAAGAAAACATAAAGAATGTAGACTTTGGGGTTGCCAATAAAGTATTGTATTCCAAATTTAGTTCCAAAACCTTTATTCCTGACAATACATTAAAAGGGTATGTAATGGAGCTTAGAAATCACTTAGAAAAATTTCCTCATAAGCGAGTATATATCAAAGGATATACGGATAACATTGGAAACAGAGAAACGAATCACTGGTTTGGAATGGAACGTGCTGAAGCCATTCGCTTATATTTAATAGAAAATGGAATTCCAAGCCGCATCATCCATGCAAAAAGTAGAGGTTCTAGAAATCCCGTTGCCACAAACAGCACTTTTGCTGGTCGAGCAAAAAATAGAAGAACAGAAATCACACTAAAATAAAAACACTATGAATACAATATTTACAGATCAAAATACAGCCCATCTTTTCGAATTATTTCTCTGGATGCTCGGCTCCTTTTTATTAGGATGGATGTTATCCATACTTTTTGCATCTAAAGAAGAAAAAATAGTAGAAAAAGAAGTCATCGTTGAGAAGAAAATTTTCGTTGATAAAATCGTCTATAAAGAACGTGAAGTCAGCAATACTATATCGGAAATTAATCCCGAAGCAGAAAGCGCTGTAACAGGCCCAATAAACACAACAGTTAATGACGGTTTTGAAGAAAAGACCAGCAGCACTAGCACAATGGAAACAGTAGTAGCTGGATCTTTAAATTTTAGCAGTTTTGGAAAAGCATCCGAATCCGACAAAGACGATTTAAAACGCATTAGCGGAATAGGTTTATCTATAGAAAAAAAACTGAACGGTATTGGAATATTTACCTACCAACAAATAAGTAAATTTACTTCCAAAGACATGACAGACATAACAGATTTAATCACTTTTTTCCCAGGAAGAATAGAAAGAGACAACTGGGTTCAACAGGCTAAAAACCTAGTAAATGGGGTAGCTACTGAATTTAGTAAACGAGTAGATAAAGGAGATATTTATTAAAACCACTCTCTTGATCATAAAAAAAGCAACCAAAATAGGTTGCTTTTTTTATGTCTAATAATTCAATTTACTCAGCATCGTACTCCTTTATTTGCTCATCGTAAAAAGCACTCGCCTCCTCTATTAAAATTGCTGTTTCTCCAGCCAAATCGTCTTCTTCCAAACCACGTAGATCTTCCAAAAACTCAATATCGTCATCTATTAAATTAATAATAAACCTTGGATACTCCGTATGAATGATAAAAATATCATCAGGGTGATTTGAATGATCACCCATTAAAAACTTAGGTATTTTCATATATATATTTTATTAATTAGTTTTAAAAACATTAAACTCGCTTTATACAGAAGAAAGCTACTTGTAAGTACAAATTTAATGGTATTTTTTAATTAGTTTTTTTGTCAAGTAATTAAATCGCCAGAACAGTAAAATTGCTGAAGTAGTTAAACCAAACAATAATCCCACCCAAATTCCAAGGGTTTTTAACTCCGTATGCAACGCAAGATAATAACAAACAGGAAAACCAATAATCCAAAAAGCAATAAATGTGATAAACATAGGAACATATACGTCCTGCAAGCCTCTTAATCCTCCTAAAATAACCGCCTGTAGGCCATCAGAAATCTGAAATACTCCTGCTACAATAAGCAGTGTTGCGGCTATTGAAACAACTTCCGAATGATTTGTAAATAACAATGGTAGCATATTTTTTGTCAGCATAAAAACCACTGTAAAGCCCACCATCACCATAAAAATAAGCATAAAATTAGAAAAAGCAATACGACGTAAATCATAAAACTGTCTCAATCCTTTCTGATTCCCTACTCTAATCGTTGTTGCAACTCCAATTCCCACTGATACCATAAAGGTAGTAGAAGACATTTTTATTGCAATTTGGTTCGCTGCTTGCGGATAGGCACCTAAGGCACCAGCAAGCATCACAGATGCCGCAAATAACCCCATCTCAAATAACATTTGCATCGCAGAAGGAAACCCAATATTGATTACTTTTAAAAGTATTGTTTTTTTAATTTCTTCATACTTTAAAATAGACAAAAATGCTTGGAATTTTTCTCTAGTCATTAATATATATACCATAAATACTAGCATCACTATTCGTGATATAAGCGTTCCCCACGCTGCTCCCACCACTCCTAATTTTGGAAAAAACCAAATACCATATATAAGTAAATAATTTAGGACTACATTCACTACATTCGTAATTAATGTGGCTTGCATAGCGTATTTAGTGAGTGATAATCCATCGGAAAACTGTTTTAATCCTTGGAAAAGCACCAATGGAAATAAAGATAAAGCAACAACTTCAAAATATGGAATAGCCAATTTTACTACTTCTGTAGGTTGACTCAACAAATCCAATACAGGTTTCATATACCACATTCCCACCGTAAGGATTAATGCCAAGATAACAATCAACAGCATACTGTGCTGGAAAACCAATCTCCCTTTGGCTACATTTTTCTCTCCATCTGTTTCCGCAATAAGCGGTGTCACAGAAAATGAGAACCCAATTCCTATAGCAATCGCAATAAACAAAAAGCTATTTGCCAATGACGAAGCTGCCAATTCTATTGGACCAATACTCCCCACCATCATATCATCTATTAAACTAACCGTCATGTGCCCTAATGCTCCCGTGATAACAGGCATGGCCAATTTCGAATTCTGTTTAAACTCCTTCGTGTAATTTTGTAACTTCAACGTCTTTTATTTTAAGACGGCAAAGATACAAGAAATACTCTGAAAACAGACCTAATAAACAAGTGTTCACATTATATCTTTTAAGCATTAAAAATTATGGTACTCTTTTAATGCACTCCTTATGAAGTATCAAGCAAGTGCTATAAAGAAAATCTATGAATTGATAAAATTTTAAAATTACAGATCTATAAAAACACAAAGTAAAAACGTATTTTTGTATGTATAAATTAATATTCACTTAAAAATTATAAAAATGGCTGTATTAGTAGGTAAAAAAGCACCTGATTTTAGTGCGCAAGCAGTAGTAAACGGAGGAGAGTTTGTTCAAGATTACACATTGGAGCAATTCAAAGGAAAAAAATATGTAGTATTGTTCTTCTATCCAAAGGATTTTACATTTGTTTGTCCAACAGAATTATTCGCTTTTCAATCAAAATTAGCTGAATTCGAAAAAAGAAATGTACAAGTAGTTGCAGTTTCTACAGATACAGAACAATCTCACTGGGGATGGTTACAAATGGCAAAAAATGAAGGAGGAATTAAAGGGGTTACATATCCTTTAGTTGCTGATACGAATAAAACTATTTCTAAAAATTATGATGTTTTAACAGGAGATTATTTTTTAGATGATAACGATCAATTGCAAGCTGATGCTGAATTAATCGCATACCGTGGTTTATTCTTAATAGATTTAGAAGGTGTAGTACGTCATCAATTAGTGAATGACTTACCTTTAGGTAGATCTGTAGATGAAACTTTACGTATGGTAGATGCTTTACAATTTACAGAAGAGCACGGAGAAGCATGTCCTGCTAACTGGAATTCTGAAAAAGAAGGATTAAAAGCAACTCACGAAGGAATTGCTGATTACCTTACTAAGAATTAAATTTAACGATTTAGATAACAAAAACTCTCGATTTAATTCGGGAGTTTTTAGTTTTTAACCTATCTTTGATAGCAACAAAAAAATAATTATGGCAAAAATAACATTAAAAGGAAACCCAATTAAAACGGTAGGAAAATTACCAAAAATAGGTAAAAAAGCTCCTAAATTTTCTTTAGTAAAATCAGATTTATCTAAAGGTAAATTAAAAGATTTTAAAGGATCTAAAGTAATATTAAACATTTTCCCAAGTGTAGACACTGGTACTTGTGCAGCTTCTGTTCGTAAGTTTAACGAAGAAGCATCTAAATTAGAAAACACAAAAGTATTATGTATTTCTAAGGATTTACCTTTTGCTCAAGCACGTTTCTGTGGAGCTGATGGATTAGAAGATGTTATTATGTTATCTGATTTTGGAAAAGGAAAATTTGGAAAATCTTATGGATTAACTATCGCAAATGGTCCTTTAGCACATTTACATTCTAGATGTATTGTAGTTTTAGATGAAAAAGGAAATGTAACTTATACGGAACAAGTTCCAGAAATTGTAGACGAACCTAACTATGAAGCTGCTTTAAACGCATTATAGTAAATGAAGAAAATCAAGAATTTTGTCATAGGACGTATTAAAAGCGTAAAATATGCCGCCAAGGGTTCTTGGATTTTAATAACTTCAGAACATAGTATTATGGCCCAAACCATTATTGCTTTTGCAGTGACGGTTTTGGGTTTTTTATTTCAAATATCTACCCAAGAATGGCTATTTCAAATTATTGCTATTGCCATAGTAATTGTTGCCGAATCTCTAAATACAGCCATCGAAAAAATCGCAGATTTTATTCATCCAGAGTACCATAAGCAAATAGGTGTGATCAAAGATGTGTCTGCTGGTGCTGCTTTTTTTGCGGCAATATTTGCGGTAATTATTGGTTTAATAATATATGTTCCTAAATTTATTTAAATTTGAGGAACAAACCCCCTATTTTTTATATTTTTGTGAATCTAAAAACATTGAATGGCCAGCAAGAAAAAAACGACAAAAAAAACAACGCAACAACCTAGATTTCAAAAAACTAAAACGTTTTTTAACAATAAGCAAACACAGCTCATTCTTGCTTTTGCACTTATGATTATTGGAATTTTTATTGCTTTATCTATCATTTCATTTTTTTTAAACTGGCAAGCTGATCAAAGTCAATTAGATCGATTTTACAACAAATCAGTCGCTGTCAATAATTTAACAGGAAAAATAGGTGCAAAGATTGGACATGTCGTCGTTTTTAATGGTTTTGGTATTGCAGCACTCTTACTACCCGTCCTTATTTTTATAAGTGGATTGCATTTATATAAGAAAACGTATTTCAGTAATTTGAAAAGTTATTGGGGCTATGGTACTTTAGTGGCTGTATGGATTTCATTATTATTTGGTGTTTTCGCCTTAAAAAATACGCTAATGGCTGGCGTCGTAGGATACGAACTTCGCACTTTTTTAGCTTCTTATATTGGAAAAACAGGCGTTATTTTGTTGCTTTTAGCCACCCTAGCTTCTTTTCTAGTGTTACTGTTTAAACTCACAAACGAGAGCTTTTCATTTCCTTCATTAAAAAAATTCCAATCAACTCCTAAAAAGGTTGTTGATTCGCTCCCCATTGAAAATGAAGTTACAACACCTTCAGCTATAGACAGCGAGCCCGTAAAAACTGAACATATACCATTAGAGGTAAGCATGGACAGTCCTGAAAATCCCAAGCCCTCTACAGATAACACAGCACAAAATGACCTTAAGGTAATTCTTAATAACGAAGAAAAGGTGCATCCAATTAAGGAAGACGAAGAAGCATCAGTAGAAATAGCTATAGAAACCGTCGTCGAAGAAGATGCCGAATCTAAAAACTTAAGCGATCAATTAGTAGAAGACTTTGGAGAATTTGACCCTACTTTAGAATTAGGTAATTTTAAATTCCCTACGCTCAATTTATTAAAAGAGTACAACGAGATTATTTCTGTAAATCAGGAAGAGTTAGAAATTAACAAAAATAAAATTGTAGAAACCCTACGAAATTATAAAATAGGGATTGCCCAAATCTCTGCAACCGTTGGGCCAACGGTAACATTGTACGAAATAGTTCCAGAAGCTGGAATTAGAATTTCTAAAATTAAAAATTTAGAAGATGATATTGCATTGTCTTTGGCAGCTTTAGGAATTCGGATTATTGCCCCTATTCCGGGCAAAGGAACAATAGGTATAGAAGTTCCAAATAAAAAGCCAACCATTGTTTCCATGCGTGCTGTGATAGCATCTAAAGTTTTCCAAAGTTCAGAAATGGAACTTCCTATTGCCTTAGGAAAAACTATTTCAAATGAAACTTTTGTGGTTGATTTAGCAAAAATGCCTCACTTATTAATGGCAGGAGCGACAGGACAAGGAAAGTCCGTAGGATTAAACGCTGTGCTAACCTCTCTTTTATATAAAAAACATCCAGCAGAGGTAAAATTTGTATTGGTAGATCCTAAAAAAGTAGAATTGACTTTATTTAACAAAATAGAGCGACATTATTTAGCTAAATTACCTGATTCAGAAGAAGCAATTATTACAGATACCACCAAAGTAGTAAATACATTAAATTCGCTTTGTATTGAAATGGACGAACGTTATGATCTACTAAAACTGGCTTTGGTGCGTAACATAAAAGAATACAATGTAAAGTTTAAAGCGCGTAAACTAAATCCAGAAAACGGTCATAAATTCCTTCCGTATATCGTGTTGGTTATTGATGAATTTTCAGATTTAATCATGACCGCTGGAAAAGAAGTAGAAACTCCTATTGCTCGATTAGCTCAGTTAGCCAGAGCCATTGGAATACATCTTATTGTGGCTACACAACGACCATCGGTCAATGTAATTACAGGGATTATTAAAGCAAATTTCCCTGCAAGAGTTGCGTTTAGAGTAACTTCAAAAATAGATTCACGAACAATTTTAGATGCATCAGGAGCCGACCAATTAATCGGAAAAGGAGATATGTTATATTCAGGAGGTAACGATATGGTGCGATTACAATGTGCCTTTGTAGATACTCCCGAAGTACAACGAATTACTGATTTTATAGGTTCACAAAGAGCCTATCCAGATGCACATTTATTACCAGAGTATTTTGGAGAGGAAAGTGGCACAGGTCTTGATATAGACATAACAGATCGCGATAAATTGTTCCGTGATGCAGCCTTAGTAATTATACACGCACAGCAAGGATCTGCATCCTTATTACAACGTAAACTTAAATTAGGTTATAATCGAGCAGGAAGAATTATAGATCAACTAGAAGCCGCAGGAATTGTAGGACCATTTGAAGGCAGTAAAGCCAGACAAGTACTCGTACAAGATGAAATGGCATTGAACACATTATTAGACAACGAAACAATTTTTTAAAAATGAAAAAAATTACGATACTTATTTTAGCCTTAATTATGACTTCAGTTGGTTTTGCCCAACAAGCCAATCAAGCCAAAAAACTATTAGATGAAATTGCTACAAAAGCAGCTTCGTATAAAAACATATACATTGAGTTTAACAATAGTTTAGAAAACAAAGAAGAACAAGTTTCTATGACCTCTAAAGGGAATGTCACCTTAAAAGGAGAAAACTTCTTCCTAAACTACATGGGAACACAAACCATATTTGATGGAAAAAAACAATATTTAATTATTCCAGAAGACGAAGAGGTTATCATTAAAAATGCATCTTCTAATGAAGATGATGATTTAATTACACCTTCCAAAATATTTTCTTTTTATAAAGAAGGATTTACGTATAGTATGGGAGATCTAAAAACAATTAAAGGTCGTAAAATCCAATTCGTAAAACTAAACCCAATAGACAGTAATTCAGACATTAAGAACGTTCATGTTGGAATTGATGCAAAAACAAAACACATCAATCAAATTATAACACAAGGCTTAGATAATAATATTACGACAATTTCTATATTATCCTTTAAAACAAATCAGCCTATATCAGAAAACCTTTTTATCTTTGACACCGATAAGTACAAAGATTACGAAATTTCTGAACCGAACTAGACCGAGTGAAAATATTAGACAAATACATTTTAAAAAGCTTTATACAGCCTTTTATAGCCACATTTTTTATAGTCCTTTTTGTATTAGTCATGCAAGCCCTTTGGTTAGCATTTGACGAAATAGCTGGAAAGGGTGTTGACTTATGGTTTATTTTAAAATTCTTAGGATATTTAGCGCTTACGGTTGTTCCCATGGCACTTCCTATTGCTATTTTACTCTCATCCATCATGGCGCTTGGTTCACTATCCGAGCATTATGAGTTTGCTGCTATTAAATCTTCCGGACTTTCTTTATACAGAGTAATAAGACCCTTAGTAATTTTAACTCTTATTATTAGTGCTGTTAATTTCCTTTTCTTAAACAATGTCTATCCATGGGCTACTTTTAAACAGAAAAACTTATATCTCAATATCAAAAAGAAAAAACCAGCTTTAGCCTTAATTCCTGGTACTTTTAATGCGGACATCCCTAATTACAGCATCTATTTCAAAGAAAAATATGGAGAAGAGATGAACTTATTAAGAGGTATAAAAATCTCTGACCTTAGTAAACGTAAAGGAAATATTACCCGAATCACTGCTGAAAAAGGAAAAATAACAACCGAAGAAGGAAGTAAATACTTAACTTTCACGCTCGAAAACGGTTATTTTTATGAAGAAGATTTAGGCAATCGGAATGTAAAACAGCGTAATCGAGCCTTACATACTAAGGCTAGGTTTGACAAACACGTCATTAATATTGACGTTTCTTCTTTTAGCTTAAGTGATTTAGACAGCACCAAAATAAAGCAACATTACACCATGCTAAGCTTAAATCAGTTAGACTCCATTGGAAAAACTAAAAAAACAGCTTACGATGACTATATTACTTCTAAAGCAAAAAATTATTTTTTACGCTCTAATGGTAATAAACTTTATAAATATCACGATACCTTAGTAGACACGAGTATCAGTATGCCAATACTTGATAATTTCGAAATGCATAATAAAATTATCGTATTAGACAATGCCATTCAAAGTATAGAACGTAACCAAGATTTATTAAAAAATCATAAAAACACTTTTAAAGCTAAAAGGAAAGGTTTGAACTTATATGATTTTGAATATTACAACCGTATAGCCTTCTCTTTAGCATGCTTGGTTCTCTTTTTTATAGGAGCGCCCTTAGGAGCAATTATAAGAAAAGGAGGATTTGGGTTACCGATGATCGCTGCCATAGTCATATTTGTCATCTATTTTTTCATCACTCAATTCGGGAAAAATTTAGCAGAGGAAAGTGCTATTTCATCACTTTCAGGAAGTTGGATCTCCACTTTAATACTACTTCCAATTGGATTTTTCTTAACCAGAAGAGCCTCCAAAGGAATGGGAATAATTAATATTAGTGGCTTTTTAGATAAAATTAAAAGCTTTTTCACTATATTCAAACACACTAAACAACAACGCAACTAATGCAAACACCAAGTTTTAAATTAAATACCATAGAAGAAGCCATAGACGATATCAGAAATGGAAAAATGATAATCGTAGTGGACGATGAGGACAGAGAAAATGAAGGGGACTTTATAGCAGCTGCTGAATGTGTGACTCCAGAGATGATTAATTTTATGGCCACCAATGGTCGTGGTTTAATTTGTGCTCCCTTAACTGAAAACAGATGTAAGGAATTGGATTTACCTCCAATGGTTAGTAATAACACGGTATTACATAATACACAATTTACAGTTTCAGTTGATTTAATTGGAGAAGGTTGTACTACAGGTATTTCTGCTCAAGATCGTTCAAAAACAATTAAAGCATTAACTAGAGCTACTACAAAACCTGAAGAATTAGGGAGACCTGGGCATATTTTCCCTTTAAAAGCGAAAAATGGAGGTGTATTACGTAGAACAGGACATACAGAAGCTTCTATAGATTTAGCTAGATTAGCCGGTTTTCAACCAGCAGGAATCTTAGTAGAGATCTTAAACGAAGATGGTACCATGGCACGTTTACCTCAATTAATTAAAGTAGCAGAAAAGTTTGACTTAAAAATCATTTCTATAGAAGATTTAGTGTCTTACCGTATGAAACATGATTCTTTAATTGATAAAGTTCAAGATTTCACCATGCAAACTCGTTTTGGGAGAATTAGATTACGAGCTTACAAACAGACCACGAACAACCAAGTACATATGGCTTTGACAAAAGGGACTTGGAATCCTGAGGAAGAGGTGCTAGTTCGTGTTAATTCAGCTTTGATAAATAACGATATTCTAAGAGTGTTAACTAAAAAACCAGATGATACTTTTTCTAAAATCTTTAAAATGATTAACGAAGAAGGAAAAGGAGCTGTGGTTTTTATCAGTCAAGAACACCAATCTTTTAATTTAATTAATCGTTTGTCTTTATTACAAGAAAGACAAAAAGAAGACGAAACAAAAGTTCCTGCCATTAAGCCAGATGAAAAAGACTTTGGAATTGGAGCACAAATTTTACATGATTTAGGAGTTTCTAAATTAAAGGTAATTTCAAATGCTAAAGTAGAATTAAAACGTGTTGGAGTTACAGGTTATGGATTAGAAATCACCGACTATATCAACTATTAATTAGTTAAACATATTTCCTATGAAAAGCCAAATATATTGTATCATACTCTGTATTTGGCTTTTTTCATGTCAAGACTTAAGCAAGCAAAACAAGGATACATCACAGGATACATCACAAGAGACTTCCAAAAACAATTATTCCATAACTATTACCATAGACGGGACGAATGAAGGCCAAGCTTTTTTAAATATCGTAAAATCACAACGCTTAAAAAAAATGGATAGTGTTTCTCTCACCAATGGTCACTATCTTTTTAATGGGAAAATTGATGAACCTACATTGATATGGCTTACACTAGACAATACTACACAGGCTTTTCCTTTTATTTTGGAACCCTACACTATAGAAATTTCTGGAGAATTCCTTCACCTTGGACAAGCAATAGTTAAAGGAGGCCCCTTAAACACCTCCTATACAGCCTTCAAAAAGGAATCTTCCTCGTTTTTCTCTAAAATTGATACACGTTACCAACGCTTTCAACGTGCCAGACTTGAAAACAATAGTGCACAATTACACACTATTCATCAAGAAATAAACGCTGTAAAAACGGATTATTTCCAATATTGCATAGACTATGTATACAAGAACCCCAACTCTTTTATTTCATTAATCATTCTGAATGACTTAATCGATGAAAAAGTTGAGAGTACGATACTGGAAGATGCTTTTACTAATTGTTCAACTCGCATAAAGCAACATTCATTCGCCCAGAAAATAGCAGTACGAATAACGGAATTATAAAAAGCTAAAATCTGTTTCGTTTGGATATTCTTGCGCATCTTTTCCCTGTAAAAACAAGCGGGCACTCAGCCCTCCTTTCAAAGTAATGCTATCATCTTTTACCAACAACCAACTCCCCTCTCGCAGTCCTAAAACTGGAATATCCTCTACAAAATGAAATTCATTAATCCTTGTTGCACGGGTCTCCCCCATATGTTTAGAAGTAGGATCTGGATCTAAATAATGGGCATTTACATTAAAAGACAATAGACCAAATGTATCAAAACTTGGAGGGTAGATAATAGGCATATCATTGGTGTTTTGCATGCTCACACCAGTTACCACACTTCCTGCACTTGTCCCCAAATAAGGAATTCCTTTAGATACCCCTTCCTTTATCTCCGAAATCAAATTGTTTTTATACAATTGTGTAACAAGTAAAAATGTATTCCCTCCACCTACAAAGATCCCTTCTGCCTTTTTTACCGCTTCTATGGGGGTTTTAAACTCATGAATTCCGACTACCTTTATACCAATTTGAGCAAAGGCCTCCGACGCTTTCTTTGTGTATACCTCATGGCTTATACCTCCAGGACGAGCATAGGGGATAAATAAAATTTCTGAAACTCCATCAAAAAACTCCTTCAATGAAGGTAATGCATACTCTAAATACCCCTTACCATGCACGGTAGAAGTACTCGCTATAAATATATTTTTCATATGATTCGATTATCTCTCAAAAATAAGAAATTCATGCCTTTAACAAAAATTTACCACCCTATTAATACAATTTTAAGAACATTGCATAGTACCTTAGTGTTATTCTAAATGATGTTTTTAAAATCAACTGTACTAATCACCAAACCAAGCATAAAACAATGCATAAAAACTACTTTATACTACTTTTTTTAATAGTACTAAACGTACATGGACAAGAAAATTCGATACGATTGAAAGGAAAGGTATTGCACGAAAATAACGGTGTCCAATACATTACAGTGAGTAATACTCGAAGTCACAAAGGCGAAATAACACATGGAAATGGTATTTTCGACATCACTGTTAAACTAGGAGATAGTATTCAGTTCTCATCCATAGAATATATAAAAAGAGTAGTCGTAATAAGTGAACACCACATTAAAAACAAAATGCTCTATGTGTACTTAGAACCAAAAATAAACGAACTAAATGAAGTGTTTTTGGATAAAAAAATACGGCTAGATTTCACAAATTTATATACCTCAAAACATATAATAAGCGATAGAGACTTTATGGATTTTGCCGCTGCTCCTGATGCCTCGGTATTGACGAACCCGAATGCTTCAACCCCTGTAGATTTTATGGAAATAATACATAAGCTCACCAAAAACATTCGTAAAAGGAAAAGAGAAAAAAAAGCACTCATTAAGCATGAAGAGAAAGCTAAACTCATTTTTCTTGACAATATTATAGACTTATATGGAGATAATTACATACAGGAGGAATTAAAAATTCCAGCGGGTAAAACTCATTTATTTATTTCGTATTGTACGGACAAAGGCTTAGGAACTCTTTATAGAAGTGCTCCTATTGATATATTAGATTTCTTATACAAACGCAGTGTTGAATTCAATAATATAACTGAAAATTAGGGTGAAAAAAATTTCAACATTACTTATCCTACTTATAAGTTGCCACCTGAGCGCACAGGAAGATAAAACAAAAATAAAAGGAACAATACTATCAAACACTAAACGGTTGGCTAATGTACATGTCATCAACCTCACTTCAAAAATGGGAACCATCAGTAATCAAAATGGAGAGTTTGAAATGTATGCTCGACGTAATGATACCTTATATGTGAGTTCCATTCAATACGAAAAGGTAAAAATAGCCGTGACTGAACTTATGATTCAAACAAAGAAAATAACGATTGTAACATTGTCAAAAACACATAAGTTAAAAGAAGTTATTGTAAAAAATCATAATTTAACCCAAAGTCTATATCACGACATGCTTCATAAACCTATGGATCCAAACTTTACAAAAGGAAACAATTTTAATTTTAATCATTTAAATTTTAGAAAAAGTAACTTTAACGCTGACCAATTAAATTCTTCACGACCTCCGTCAATAGAACATCTTGTAAATCCAATAGCAGCTGGAAGTACTACAGTAGGTATTCCGAATTATCAATTAATAGCAGAAAAAAAATTACGAAAAAAGCTACAACAGCAAAAAGAGATTCCTTTAGAAATTATTGCTACATTAAGAGATGATTTTTTCATTAAAAACCTAAAAATACCTAAAAGCGAAATCCACCTCTTTTTAAGTTATTGTGAAGCCAGAAACATTATTAATCTATACAAGAAAAACAACCTCCTAAAGGTTATTAAAATTCTTCAACAGGAAGCTCCAATATACCTTGCATTAAAAAAAGAGGAGTAAATACTTCTAATTTCAAAATGCTTTTTGTTCATTAGCAAAAAAAAAGATTATCATGGGAAGACATCGCTTAAAATTACTGATTATTGTAGCAATACTTCCTTTGCTTGCTTTTAGTGTACATAAATATTATATCAGCCTAACTCAGGTGGAATATGTCAAAGAAAAAGAATCCCTGCAAATAATAAGTCGCTATTTTATAGATGACTTAGAGTTTGTTTTAGAAAAAAAATATTCTAAAACAAAATTCCAATTAAACACGGATTTTGAAATAGATAGCGTTGACAATTACTTTAAAAAATACTTAACAAAAAATCTCCTCTTTACAGTAAACAATACCCCATATCCATTTAATTATATCGGAAAAGAATATGAAGACGATATTGTGTACTTCTATTTAGAAATATCCTCCTTAGACAGCATCGCTTCTTTAGAAATAAAAAACACCGCTCTTTTTAAGTATTTCCCTGATCAACAGAACATTATTAAAACAAAAATTCAAAATAAACATACTTCGTTTTATTTAAACAAACAAAAAGATAAAGGTTTGTTAAAATTTTAGATACTTTATTAAAATCGGTTTAAAACAAGTAATTTCGGTGCTTTATAACTCAACTTATCAATGAAAAATTTAGCTACCTTAATTATTCTATTTTTTAGTATTAGCATTGTTTCTGCGCAAGAAACAACGGTTAAAGAAGGGCATTATAACACTAGTAAATTCCGACAACTAAAACAGGGTTTACCTACGCCTAATAAACAACATACGGCCTCTGGAGCTCCTGGTTCTGGATACACCCAACAACAAGTGGATTATGTAATGGATATTACATTAGATGATAAAAACCAACAATTACATGGTTTTGAAAAAATCACTTATCACAATAATTCCAACGACCCACTCACCTACTTATGGGTGCAGTTAGATCAAAACATTAGAGAATCTCACACAAAAAATGATGACATAAGTACTAGAAGAACGAGAGCATTATATAGTCCTAAGCAATTCTCTGACAAATTTTTAGACAAAGGATTTGATGGAGGTTTTAAATTACAAGAAGTGAAGGACAGTCACGGAAACGATTTATCTTACAAAATAAATTGGACCATGATGCGTATAGATTTAAAAGAAGCTATAGCTCCTGGAGCCACTTTCGAATTCAGTATTAAGTGGTGGTATAACATCAATAATTATTTTATAGACGGAGGAAGGTCTGGCTATGAATTATTTAAAAATGATGGAAATAAACTCTATATCATTGCACAATTTTTCCCTCGATTGGCTGTATACAACAATGTGGATGGTTGGCAAAATGCACAATTCTGGGGAACTGGAGAATTTGCTTTAGAATTTGGAGATTACACCGTAAACATCACTACACCAAGTGACCATATTCTAAATGGTACGGGATTAATCACTAACTTAAATAAATTAATTACCAAGAAACAATACAATAGATTTTTAAAAGCTCAAGAAACTTTTGATAAACCTGTCGTTATTGTAACCCAAGAAGAAGCTGCCCTTGCCTCTAAAGATTTCTCTTCTAAAACTAAAACTTGGACTTTAGAAGCAAAAAATGTACGTGATTTCGCTTTTTCTAGTTCTAGAAAATTTATTTGGGATGGAATGGCTGTGCAATTAGACAGTAAAAAAGTTATGGCTTATTCCCTATATCCAGAAGAAGGAAATCCTTTATGGGAAAAATACTCAACAAATGTAGTTGCCAATACACTAAAAGAATATTCTAAATTTACATTTGATTATCCTTATCCAAAAGCAATATCTGTAAACGCAGATAGACAAGGAATGGAGTATCCAATGATTTGTTGGAACTACGGAAGACCCAAAAACAAAGAACGATTATCTGATAGAGAGAAAAAAGGAATGATAGGTGTGGTTACACACGAAGTAGGTCATAACTTTTTCCCTATGATAGTGAATTCTGACGAGAGAAAATGGTCCTGGATGGATGAAGGAATCAATACTTTTGTACAAATTTATGCGCAAGGAAAATTTGACCCTCAACTATTCCCAACCTCTAAATATCCAAAAAATATTATTGGCTACATGGCAGGGAACCAAGACAATCTTACTCCAATAATGACAAATAGTGAAGATGTAAAGCAATTCGGATCCAATGCTTATCACAAACCAGCAGCCGGGTTATTTATACTAAGAGAAACTATTATGGGGCACGAATTATTTGATTATGCCTTTAAAACCTATGCGAATAGATGGAAATTTAAACACCCTACTCCTGCAGATTTTTTCAGAACTATGGAAGATGCATCGGCAATGGATTTAGATTGGTTCTGGAGAGGATGGTTTTATACTACCCGTAATAACGATATCGGAATTAAAGACGTTACGACGTACAGAGTTACCGATAAAAAAACAAAAAGAGCCACGGATTTATTAAAAAAGTACGGTCAAGATATCAACAAAATCCCTGCATCCTTATATTTAATATCAGATAAAAGTGATGACTATAGTGACATAGCTACTGATAAAAAGCCACAAGACTTAAAAATTCTTAAAGAATATTTGGAAGAAAAACAACTACACATAAATGATTCCGATGTTCCAAATTATTTTTATGAGATCGTTTTTGAAAAACCAGGAGGCTTAATCATGCCTATAATAGCAGAATATAAGTTTGAGGATGGAACAACAGAAAGGCTACAATATCCAGCGCAAATATGGAGAAAAAATGACAAAGAAGTAACCAAGGTATTCACTTCTTCTAAAAAGGTAATTTCCATTGTAATTGACCCCGACAAACAAACTGCCGATGTAAACGAAGCAAATAATAGTTGGCCAAAACAACAAGAAAACAAATTTGAATCCTTTAAAAAAAGTACTATAAAAGGATAATTAAATAGATCAAAACTGTCCAAAAAGTAAGCCCCTAGCTTTAATTCTAGACGCTTATTTTTTGGACAGTTTTTTTATGTTCATATTTTCTCTTAAATTGTGAGCTACTTCACTAACAAGTAACAATTATTCATGACTAAATTAAGATTATTACTACTACTGCTTCCCTTCTCTATTTTTGCCCAAGAAAAAGCCCATTACAACACCAATAAATTCCGACAATTAGCACAGGAATTACCCGCTCCTAATAGTGAACATACTGCATCTGGAGCCCCTGGACATGACTATAAGCAACAGCAAGTAGATTATAAAATGGATATTGTATTGGATGAGGCTAACAATAAATTAACAGGTTCTGAAACCATTACCTATCACAATAATTCTGATGACACATTAGACTATTTATGGGTACAATTGGACCAAAACAAGAGGAGCAAAAATTCAAAAACTCAAGCAATATCGTCAGGAAAAGTTCCTACTCAAATAAGTCCAAAAGATTTTTCAAAACAACACATACATCCTTTTGATGGAGGATTTAATATCGTTTCCGTAGTAGATACAAATCAAAACAACTTAAAATACCAGATTAATTACACCATGATGCGCATTCAATTGCCAACACCTTTAAAATCTGGAGAGCGTTTTGTATTTAGCATAAAATGGTGGTATCGTATTAATAATTTTGTTGAATTTGGAGGTCGTTCTGGGTTTGAACATTTCCCAAAAGATGGAAATAATCTGTACATTATTGCTCAATTTTTCCCTAGACTTGCCGTATATAACAATGTAGAAGGTTGGCAAAACCAACAATTTTGGGGGCGTAGTGAATGGGCTTTAGAATTTGGAAATTACGACGTAAACATCACAGTTCCTTCCGATCATATTTTAGACGGAACAGGAGTCCTAACCAACCGAAAGGAAGTTTTTTCTTCTAAACAACTCAAACGGTACAAAAAAGCAGAAAAAAACTACGATATTCCCGTTATTATAACCACACAGGCAGAGGTCGTTAAAAAAGAAAAAATAAGATTAAGTGGCACAAAAACATGGAAATTAAAAGCTGAAAATGTTCGTGATTTTGCTTTTGCAAGTTCTCGAAAATTTATTTTTGATGCCATGGCTGTAGATATCAATGGGAAGAGAGTCATGGCGCATTCTTTATATCCTAAAGAAGGAAATCCACTTTGGGAGCAATACTCTACAAAAGCAATTAAGGTTGCCTTGGAAACATATTCCGATTATACATTTGACTACCCATACCACAAATCCATTTCTGTACATGCCAAAAATCAAGGAATGGAATACCCTATGATTTGCTGGAATAGAGGACGCCCTGATGAAGACGGCACTTATAGCACCCGCACAAAACAAAAAATGATAAGTGTAATTATCCACGAAGTTGGGCATAATTTTTTCCCGATGATCGTAAACTCAGACGAGCGTCAGTGGACCTGGATGGATGAAGGGTTGAACTCGTTTTTACAATATTTTGCCGAACAAAACTGGGAAAAAGGGTACCCAGCTAAAAGAGGCCCTGCCTACAAAATAGTAGGATATATGAGTGGAGACCAATCCAAGATTGCACCAATTATGAGTAAAGCGGATGACAGCTATCAATTTGCATCCAATGCGTATGCAAAACCTGCAACAGCCCTACATATTTTAAGAAACGTAGTGATGGGTCCTGCTCTTTTTGATCATGCTTTTAAAACCTATTCCAAACGATGGATGTTTAAACACCCCACACCTGCAGATTTTTTCAGGACTATGGAAGATGCGTCAGCAATGGATTTAGACTGGTTTTGGAGAGGATGGTTCTACACTACAGACGTCGTAGATATAGGCATAGAATCAGTCACTAGTTATGCGTTCATTACAGACAAAAAGAAAACAAGTGGCCAAGAAAAAATTATACGCAAAAAAATAAAATTTAATGATTCCATAGACAAAAAAAGATTAGCGAGTGTTTCTAATTATGCAGCTCTTACTCCAATGAGTAGCATTCCTAATTATGTTTATGAAATAGAATTTACAAAACCTGGGGGATTAATTATGCCTATCATTGTACAATATCTATTTACAGATAACAGTTCGGAACGCATTATTTATCCAGCTGAAGTATGGAGAAGGAACGCCTCAAAATTCAGAAAAACCTATACTTCTCACAAACAGTTAAAACAAATTGTAATAGATCCAAAATTAGAATCTGCAGATGTTGATACTTCTAACAATTATTGGCCAAGAAAAGAAACATCTAAATTTGAACAGTTTAAAAACAAGTAGCTAAATAAAATAACAAGAGCTTCCCTTTTAACGGAAGCTCTTTCTTTTTTAATAAAAAATCCACCGCTAAACGGCTGAATATATTTCTGCCTTTTTTAGATACAAACTATAGGCTGAATTAGATTTTAATTTATCCAACATTTGGATTTCAAGTGTTTTATTTTTTGTCTTATGAGCACTAAAATATTTTATAAAGTAAAACAATCCTTCATTCTTTGGGTCTACTTTTTTAAATGTTTTATCTATCTTTTTTAAAACACTTTTCGAACTTCCAATATAAGACTTATTTAATATTTTTAATAAATCTATACGTTCATCAATCATTAAATTAGCCACTTCCTTATTTAATTTTTTTGCTATTTTTAAATAATAATTACTTCTTCTTATAAAGGAAAATTTTGCCTCTTTTTTTAAAACAGACGCATAATCTTGATATTTTTGAGCTACTCTCAAATTTAAGCCAACGTGATCCGGTTTTTTTAATAGAATTTGGTTTGCCCTATTAATACCTCCCAAGTTTACCGAAAAATTAGTCAATAATTTTAAAATAGCGTTTTTATCTTTATACCCCACGGATTTATAAAGTTCATTTCCCCAGCTATCCGTAATCATAATAGTAGGAATAGACCGAGCTCCATATTTACTAGCATTTTTACTATCTATATCAATATCTATCTTAACAGGAATAAAGTTCTCCATTAACTCCTTAATTTCTTCCTTACTCCATACATCTGAATCCATCTTTTTGCAGGGACCACACCAATGTGCCCAAAAATCGAGTAACAATGGCTTATTGGTAACCTGTGACAATTTTTGTGCATTTTCCAACGAACGCATCCAAACAACGCCTTCCGCTTTAGCACTCACAATAACAAGTAAAACTAGTGCTACACTTACAATTAATTTCTTTTTCATAATTATTTATTTTTTAGTTATAGCAATTCCAATTCACAGCAATAGCAACAATAGGAATCGCAAATCTTATAACATCTTGATATACGCACTAAAGATAGCAGATTTTTTAATACAATTCTTTTTAAACACACACAAAATCTTCAAACTACTGTAATTAAACAAGTTCAAAAATAAGTAAGTCCTATTTTTGTAAAAAAAAAGCAGTTAAATCTATTAACTCTCCTCGTTTTTGATAAACACAAAAAAGGAGTTAACATGATAATGTCAACTCCTTTTTTATTAAAATTATAGCAATTAATAAATTTTACTCCTTAGGTAACTTCTCTTTTAAAGTCTCCATTATATTATAAACAGCAGGACAAATTTCTGTGTTTTTAACTGTCAATTCAGCCAACTGTATAAATTTACGCCTATTGGTATGGGGATATTCACTACATGCTTTAGGTCTAACCTCATAAATAAAACAGGTATTATCAGTATCTAAAAAAGTACATGGAGCTTCTTTTAAGACATAAAAGTCATCCTCATCTCTATCCAAATACGTTGCAATAAACTTAGCATCTTTCATTCTTAAATGCTTAGCGATACGCGCTATATCCCTTTCTGTAAATATAGGACTACTTGTTTTACAGCAATTTCCACAATCCAAACAATCCGTTTTTTTAAATTCTTTATCATGAATTTCACGAACTACAACATCTAAGTTTTTAGGAGTTCTCTTTTTTAATCGTTGAAAATATTTTTTATTCTCAACCATTTTCTCTTTGGACAATTCGCCTAATTCTTCTAATGTTGGTTTCATACGTGTGTTTCTAATTTGCAAAAATACTACATTTTAAGTTTATAGCAAACGTATCTTTTAAATCCTCTACCTTCAAATTACATAAAAGTACCAGAAACTTAAAGCATCACTAGTAGTCCGATTATAATTGTCATCGTAAAACTAAGCAATGTTCCTATCAAAATATACTCTGTTAACTTTCGATCTTTCTTTTGGGTTAAATCTCCAAACCTAAAAATAGATTTTGCTGCTAATAAAAATCCTATTCCAGAAAACTGTCCTATCACCATAAATGTAAGAATAAGTATACGCTCCAACATACCAATCCATTTTCCGGCGTTTTTTAAACTAGCGTCTTTCTTTTCGTCTATTTCTTTATGCCAATTCCTAGTAAGCTGATACATTAAAACAGACATTGGTTGTAATATAAAAATATATCCCAATGCTAACTTCCAAAATTTAACGGAAGTAAACATAGCCGAAAACATGTCTTGAACAGCTTGTAACTGTTGATAAAACAATGCCCAAATAACAATAACACTGATTATATGTGCAATTTGGTCGATTACAAACCATTTTGTTGACTTTTTTTTGTACAATTTAATAACATCAATTATAAAATGGCTACAAATCAACAACAAAGGAACAAATATCTGATCCCATTGCCCAATAAACAGGTATGCTAACAATCCGTGCACAAATACATGCAGATACAAATATTTCGATGTTATCCTGTGCTTCTCCTTATCTTTCACCCATGCACTTGGTTGTAATAAAAAATCGCCTAATACATGGGCTACAAGTAGTTTTAGTAATACTAGTGTAAATACAGTCATTTAATGTTTTATTAATTGGTCTATATAATTCAAACTCATCGTTATTGCATCCAAATTGGCCGTCCACAAACGTTTATGAATAGCTGGTTGTGTTACATCTAATATTTTTGCTAATTCTTGCTGAGTGCAATTATGAAGCAAGGTATAATAGATAGCTTCCGCACTTAAATTGGACCATCTCAGTAAAATAGTTTCCATTAACTTAGACAATACTTCCAATTGGGGATTTAATTCTCTATCAAGACTACTCAATAATAAGGTTGTATGTTTTTTCTTTAATAAATCAAATTTAGTTCCTGATAAAATATGTACCGGTCCATTGGACTCTACAATGGATGTTTCAGATAAATTTCCATCACCCAACGCAATTGAAAACCTTGCATCCCATAACCTATTAATAGACAAGGCTTTTTTAGTTTTAACTTTAATCCCCATTTTTGAACGTAAACCTGCTCTTATAATCACAGCCACCAAACAAGCCTTTTCTGGACAATCCATTTCTATCTGAAAACTATCGCCACGGTACGTTTGATAACGTATTTTAACTGCTAGTTTTTCCGAAATTTCATGAATGATAAAACGTAAAGATTTAAACAAATCATTCATATCAATTATGTGCTGAGAATCTATTATGTCCGCAGTGATAACCGCCTGTTTCATATACCTTATTTTTTTTACTGCAATATACACATTTTATAACATTCAAATACTATAAATACTAATTATAACCTTCTAATATAATAATTGTGTTTTATAACACTGTAAGATTATAATGATAAAAAAAATAATATTCTTAAGAAACTTAATAAAAGGAACTTCACATATTATATTTGTTTTAGTATTTTCGTAAGTAATACTAAAAGTAACTAACCATCTCTATAACGATCCAAATAATGAAAAAACTTATAACATGTGCCTTCCTACTAACATTCTTATTAACAAAGGCACAAACAAAGGAACAACTACAACATTTGGATACTTATTTCACAAAATCATACAAAGAATGGAACATTCCTGGAATGGCAATTGCCATCGTAAGTTCGGATAGTATCTATTTAAGTAAAGGATATGGAGTTACGGATATTCAATCAAAAAAGACAGTAGATGAACACACTTTATTTGCAGTTGCATCAAATTCAAAGGCATTTACAGCAAGTGCGTTAGCCCAGCTTGTAGATGCAGGAAAACTACAATGGAATGATAAAGTTGTAAATTACCTTCCCTATTTTAAAATGTATGATGATTATGTGACACAACATTTTACGATAGCCGATTTACTTTCTCACAGAAGTGGACTCGCTACATTTAGTGGCGATTTATTATGGTATGGTACCACAAAAACCCCTGAAGAAATTATAAAGGCGCAACAATATTTACAACCTAAATTTGATTTTAGAACCAACTTTGGATATTCCAATATCTCGTATTTAACTGCAGGGCAAATTATAGAAAAAATCACAGGAAAATCGTGGCAAAATTATATACAAGATGCGTTTCTTACTCCTCTAAACATGAACCGTACGCTTACTTCTACCACACAACTGGCATCGACTACAAATATAGCAACTCCATATTTTACTGAAAACGGAAACAATAATCCCTTAAAATGGGTAAATTGGGATAATATCGCCCCAGCAGGCGCTTTAATTTCTTCCGTTCATGACTTTTCTAAATGGCTCCAATTAAATTTAAAAGAAGGAACTATACATGATAAAGAATATTTTTCGAATAAACAATTTAATCAAATAACAACCCCACACATTAACTTTAGTGTCAGAACTAACAAGCATAAAAAACATTTTTCTAGTTATGGAATGGGATGGAATTTAGAAGATTTCGAAGGTGTAAAAGTGATTTCTCACGGTGGAGGCTATGATGGCATGATTTCAAAATCGTTCTTTATCCCAGAAAAAGATTTGGCTGTTATCATTCTTACAAATAGCGTAAACTGGCTACCAGGTGCGCTTTCTAACAAAATATTAGATGTTTTAGTCGCCAATAATATGAATGATAAAGATTGGTCTGCAGATTACCTTATCATCAAGAAAAAAAGAGACAAAAAACAGAAAGAAAAAGAAAGTAACATAGCATTACAACGTGGTGTATTAAATAATAATCACCTCAACTTAGAGGAATATGAAGGAGTCTATAAAGATAAAATGTATGGAAATGTAACCGTGCATATCAATAATGGAAACTTGAATTTTCAAATGGAAAAAACCCCCATTTTTCATGCTTCTTTAAATCATTGGAATCATCATATATTTACATTTAGATTTGACACTTCTTTATGCTCATTACCACAAGGAAAATTATGGTTTGACCTTGACAAAGAAGGAAAAATCAACAAATTACATCTCGATGTGCCTAACCCCGATTTTGATTTCACCGAATTCACGTTTATAAAGCAATAATTTGCAATAAAATCAGTATTTTTGCAACTTAATTTTTTAACAATTTACATGAGTATTCAAGCAAAATTAACCGACGCAGTAAAAGAGGCTTTTAAAGCCCAATATGATGTTAGTATTGAAAACGTAGAGTTTCAAGCAACAAGAAAAGATTTTGATGGTGATATTACCATTGTTGTTTTTGCTTTTTTGCGCCATGTAAAAGGAAATCCTGTAAAAATAGGAACTGATTTAGGAGAATATTTAAAGGAAAATGTTTCAGAAATTACAGATTTTAATGTAGTCAAAGGTTTCTTAAATTTAGTAATCTCTGAATCACATTATATAGATACGTTTAACAAAATTAACAGCATCCCTAACTATGGTACGGTAACTCCAGCTGCAGACCAAAAAGCAGACATGGTGGAATACTCTTCCCCAAATACAAACAAGCCGTTACATTTAGGACATATTCGTAATAACTTATTAGGATATTCTGTTGCCGAAATCATGGCTGCTTCAGGTAAAAAAGTATATAAAACACAAATTATAAATGACCGTGGGATTCATATTTGTAAAAGTATGCTTGCCTGGAAATTATTTGGAAACGGAGAAACACCTGAAAGTACCGGTCTAAAAGGAGATAAATTAGTAGGAAATTACTATGTGGCTTTTGATAAAGCCTATAAAGCAGAAATCAAAGAATTGATGGATGCAGGTAAAACAGAAGATGACGCAAAAAAAGAAGCACCTCTATTATTAGAAGCGCAAGCAATGTTACGTAAATGGGAAGCAGGAGACGAAGAAGTAGTAACACTTTGGAAAACTATGAACCAATGGGTATACGACGGTTTTGATGTAACCTACAAAGAATTAGGTGTAGATTTTGATAAAAATTATTATGAAAGTGACACTTATTTATTAGGAAAGGACATCGTAGCTGACGGACTAAAAAAAGGTATCTTTTTCAAAAAAGAAGACAATTCTGTTTGGATAGATTTAACGGAAGACGGGCTTGATGAAAAAATTGTTTTAAGAGGTGATGGTACTGCGGTATACATGACACAAGACATAGGAACTGCGATAGAGCGTTTTAAAGATTTTGATTTAAACGAACTTGTTTACACAGTTGGAAATGAGCAAGATTATCATTTTAAAGTACTTTTCCTTATCCTTAAAAAATTAGGTTTTGAATGGGCAGATAATATGTACCATTTATCTTATGGAATGGTAGATTTACCTTCAGGAAAAATGAAATCGAGAGAAGGAACTGTTGTAGATGCTGATGATTTGATGATAGAAATGACCAATACCGCACGTTCTATTTCTCAAGAGCTAGGAAAATTAGAAGGATATTCAGAGGAAGAAAAAGAATCGCTGTATAAAGTCATTGGATTAGGAGCTTTAAAATATTATATTTTAAAAGTAGATCCTAAACGTAGAATTATGTTTAACCCAGAAGAATCGGTAGATTTTAATGGTAATACAGGACCTTTTATTCAATATACCTACGCACGTATACAATCTATTTTGCGTAAAGCAACATTTGATTATACCACTACTATTAGTGATATTAATTTACATGCCAAAGAGATTAATCTAATTAAAGAACTAGAACAATTTCCTGAAATCATCCAGAATGCAGCTACGAACCACAGTCCTGCATTAATAGCAAACTATACCTATGACTTAGTTAAGGCATACAATTCTTTCTACCAAACGGTGCCAATTTTAGGCTGTGAAAATGAAGAAGAAAAGATATTTAGAACACAATTGTCTGCTAAAATTGCGGACACTATAAAAATTGGTTTTAAACTATTAGGAATTACTGTTCCAGAAAGAATGTAATAAAATATTTATTATTTATAAAAAAGTTGAGGTTTTGAATTGCGTTTTCAAAACCTCATCTTTTTTACATACATGAGAATTATGGATTATAAAAAGTTAGCTATTCGAACTGCATATTTTAGTATTATAGGTAATATATGCTTGGCTACTATCAAAGGAATTGCTGGTTTTTTCGGAAATTCATACGCACTTATCGCTGATGCCATAGAATCCACAACAGATATCTTCTCCTCTTTATTAGTTCTATTTGGTTTAAAATACGCTTCAAAACCAGCAGATAAGAAACACCCCTATGGACATGGAAAAATAGAACCCCTTGTCACTTTTTTAGTGGTAGGCTTTTTAATTACCTCAGCCATTATCATTGCTTATGAGAGTATCCAAAATATTAAAACACCTCACAAAACTCCCGAACCATGGACATTAATTGTCTTAATAGCTATCATTGCTTGGAAAGAGTATTCCTACAGAGTGGTTATCAAAAAAAGTAAAGAAACAGGAAGTACCGCCCTAGCAGCAGATGCATGGCACCATAGAAGTGACGCTATCACCTCAGTTACTGCTTTTATTGGTATAACAATTGCCATTATCATGGGAAAGGGTTATGAAAGTGCTGATGATTGGGCTGCATTATTAGCATCTGGTATTATTTTATATAATAGTTTTTTAATTTTCAAGCCTGCATTGAGTGAGATTTTAGATGAAGATACTCACAAAGAATTTATTGAAAAAATTAGAATTTCTTCTCTTAAAGTAGACGGAATATTAGGCACAGAAAAATGTTTTATAAGAAAAGCAGGAATGATGTATCATGTAGATTTACATGCCATTGTAGACGCTAATATCTCTGTTAAAGAAGGCCATGCCATTTCACACAAACTAAAAGATGCGTTAAAATCTGAATTTGACACCATAGAAAACGTGTTAATTCACATAGAACCTAACTCATAACAGCAAATTATTAAAAGGACCAATTGAATTTACCAACTGGTCCTTTTAATAACAAAAATAATAAAGTACATACTATTGAATACTCTCTGGATTTAATACAACAAACTCAGTCCTACGATTCTGCTGATGCTCTTCCCTTGAACATTTTACCCCATTAGCACAACGATTTTGTAAAGTTGACTCCCCATATCCCCGACCGGAAATACGTTCACTAGAAATTCCTCTATCTACAATATAACGAACTGTTGCATTAGCTCTTTTTATAGCGAGTTTTACATTGTATTCATCGTTACCCCTAGCGTCTGTATGAGATCCTGAACTCACAATTAATGTCGGATATTTTTGCATCACTGCCACTACCTTATCTAATTCTATAGCAGCATCTGACCTAATTGTAGCTTTATCGAAATCAAAGTAGATAGGCTTAATATTAACAATAACCTTCTCTGTAGTTTTAATAAAGTCTTTTTTCATTAATAACACTTGCTTTTCCGATATTGTTTTAAAATTAGAAAACCATATATCTTTCGGTTCATACCCTTCTTTTGTACCTAGTACTCTATATTTTATATCGCAATCTACTTCAAATTTAAAAGAGGCATCTTCTCCCAAAAGAGCAACATCTTTTGAAAAACCGTCTGCTGTATATAAAGTGACTGTACTTCCTTTTAATAATTCTAAAGATGTATCATCTTTTACAAGCCCTTGAACATAGCGTATACATTTGTCTTGTTTAAAATAATAAATATCATCATCTCCTACACCTCCAGTACGATTACTAGAAAAATACCCTGTTGGTTGTTTTCCTTTGGATCTAAATATAAAAGAAAAATCATCAGCTACACTGTTTATATGCTTCCCTAGGTTCACTGGAATTGTTAATCCATCCTTGATAATATTACTTTTAAAAATATCCAAGTTTCCTGTACTTGCATGCCCTTGAGAGGAGAAATACAATTCATTCGCACTTACATAAGGAAACATTTCCTTCAGAGGAGTGTTAATCTTAGTACCCAAATTTTTAGGCGTTCCGTACTCATTGTTTCCTAGTACGGATACCTCCCAAATATCGGTATCACCAATAGTTCCAGGCATATCTGAAGAGAAATATAAGATGGTCTCCGTATCATTTAAGGCTGGGTGTCCTACGGAGTACTCATCACTATTAAAAGGTAACTCCACTATTTCTCCCCAATCTCCATTTTCTAATAATGAAGCCCTGTACATTTTAATATTATTCCAACCAGAAGATGATTTTTTATACTTATGATTCAAGTAATTATTTCTACTAAAATAAGCCGTTTTCTTATCTTTTGTAAAAATTAAATCAGCGTCGTGATATTTTGTATTAATTTTTCTAGAAAACTCTTTGGAGCTTGTAATCTCCCCTTCTACATTTACATTCCCTTTATACAAGTCTAAATATGGTTGGTTATTATCCTTCCAAACTCGTTTCGCAATAAGACCACTCCCTCTAGAGGAAGAAAAGACGGCGGTACTATCATTCAAAAAAGAAACACCATAGTCTGAATTCTTAGAGTTAATGGTTAAATTTTTGATCTTATAAGTACGTTTCTGAGCATTTAAGACACTACAAGCAAGAACTAAAATAAGCAGTAGTTTAAATTTTAATATATTCATAGTTATAAAATTTTAGTTTAGAAAAATCTCGGACTTTTCAAATTTTTTCTATTAAAGTCATAAAGAAGCATTATTTCATGAGAACCACTGTTATAATCTCCTAAGTCGCTTAGTGTATGATCATAAGCATAGCCTACTCTAAAATCGTCACTTACATTAATTCCAACCATAACACTAACGGAATCATCCAATCGGTAAGAAGCGCCAAGTTCGAATTTTTTAATAAATAATGCATTGATAGACAAATCAATTGATACGGGAGCACCAATAGCTGCTTTAACTAACGTGGATGGTTTTAAGTCTACATTATCGGATATTTCAAATACATAACCTGTGGTCACAAAATAATGCATTTCCTCCGATGCCTCTGTTGTAAATCCAGTTGATGACATATTAAAATGTTTCGATTTCAATAAGTTCGGAACCGACAATCCTAAATAAAACCTATTCGTATAATAAAATGCACCTACCCCTAGATTTGGATATAAATCATTAAGTGCCGTATTCAGTAAAATATCATCATTGGGATCTAATGGATTTAACAAATCTCTATTTAAGTTATGAAAAGTAGCCCCGGCTTTTATTCCAAATGCTAGGTTTGCACTTTCACTTGCTCGTATCGTATACGAAAAGTCAGCAAATAAGTTGGTTTCCTTTACCGGACCAATCTCATCATATATTGCCGTAAATCCAAGTCCAACAGCTTTTCCTGAAGGAGCGTGAATTGAAAGTGTCCCCGTCTGAGGCGCTCCTTCTATTCCAACCCATTGTGATCTTCCCAACATATTAATTGTTAAGGTTCCTCGAGATCCAGCGTAGGCCGGATTTATCACGTTCATGTTATACATGTACTGAGTATACTGAGCGTCTTGTTGGGAAAAAACACTAGTTCCGAGCATTAAAAACACAAGTAAACAAACACACTTATTCATTATTTTCATCTTTTTCTTTTTTTTTTGAGCTATCGTTAGCCCGAGCAATTTATTTATTAAGGTATAACCAACTAGCAATTGGTTTTGACTTTCCATCATTAAAATTCAATACATAATAATAGGTTCCGGAAGGCAACAGTTTTTTACTATCTAATGTCATTCTACCCGCTGAATAGCCATCCCACCACAATGGAGTGATGTCTACATTTCCGTTATGTACATAAGAGTAAACAACATTACCCCACCTATTGAATATTTTTAAATCAAAATTTGGATACACTAAAGGTAAATTTTCTATCATAAAAACATCATTTATTCCGTCATTATTTGGTGTAAAAGTATTTGGGATTTTAATCGTCAAAGTCTCTGTAGACTTTTCTTTTACATAAACTTTAACAACACTTTCATCATCATCTATCAAATCACCATTACCATTATCATCAAACAACTCATCACTTAAGACTTGACTATCAATATCATAAGTATTAGAAGAAGATATAACGGCAACATTGGTATATTCATTCTCGTCTCCGGTTAAAGGATTTACTTTCACAATGATTTTTAGCCTTGAGACTTGATTAAACTCCATTTCACCTATTTCCCACACTCCTGTATTTGGATTGAACGAATCTGAACTTGAGTCACTTAAATAAGTGAAGCCTTTGGGCATTTTTTCAGAGACAATGACACCTGTTGCATCGGCCGGCCCAAGATTTTTTACCTCTATAGAAAACGTTATTTCATCTCCAACCTCAACTTCATTTTTAGAAACTGTTTTTATCAATTCTAAATCAGCACTTGCATACATTGTTAAGTACACTGTTGCTTTATCACAAGTGACATTGGTATTATTATCACAAATTTCATAAACAAAACTATCCGTTCCTTCAAAATTTCTATCATATGGAATGTAAACAAAATCACCTTGATCGTCTATAGTAACCTCACCATACAATGGAGAAACAACCACTTCTTTATACTCCCAAGTATCCCCTTCAGGATCTGAATCATTCTTTAATAAATTCCCCGAAATACTCCCCATTCCTACCTCAACAAATAAATCATCATTCGCCACAGTTCGATTCATGTCATCTAATAAAACATCTATAGTAACAACTGCTGAGTCGCACGAACCGTTTGCATCACATATTTCATATACAAAACTATCTTCTCCTAGAAATCCATCATTCGGTGTATATTCAAACTCCCCATTACTATGAACCACAACGGTTCCGTTTACCGTTGAAGTTACAAGGGTAACGGTAAAATTAACCTCCTCAAAACCGACACTATAATCATTACTCAATACATTCCCTGAAACAGTAACACCAACTTCAGTTAGCGCCGTATCATTCACCGCAACCACTGGATTGTTCGTATTTAAATCCAATGGTTCTAAAACATCAATTGTTACCGTCCCTACATCACATGCTTCATGAGAATGAGTATCACATACCCTGTACTTAAATGAATCTGTACCAACAAAACCATCATTAGGAGTATACGTATACGTACCATCTTCACTTATTTCTAAGGTTCCATTTTTCACCTCTTCCACTAATTCTGTACTCACCATTTGAAGTTCATCTTGATCATCAAAATCATTGATTAAAACATTTCCATTGACTGTTTCATTCACAATCGTTGAATTTACATCATCTCTTGCATTTGTACTATTCAACTCGTACACCGTCACATATACAGTAGCCGTAGAACATACAGCCACCGGAACATCATTATCACAAATTGTATATAAGAAAGAATCCACCCCTGCATAGCCAGGTGCAGCTTCATATTCAAAAACACCATTCCCTATATACACGACAGTACCAACAGTCTCAGAGGTATCCAAACTTCCTTCCTTGTATGTTTCTCCATCAATTTTAGAATCATTCTCTAAAGCATTGATATCAATCACCCGATCTTCATGTACTACAAATTGATCGTCTCTTGCTATTGGGTCTCCATTATCAACGACATGAACAGTTACTGTTGCAGTACTACATTGTGCAACTATATCATCATCGCAAACAGCATACGTAAATGTATCAAGCCCTACAAATCCATCAGAAGGTATATAAGAAAAAGCCCCTTCACTAGTTACTTCTACCATTCCGCTTGTATTAGAAACATCAAGACTCCCTGGGCTGTAGGATGCATTATCGATCAAATTATCGTTTTCAAGAGCATTAATAATGAGTGTTTGCCCATCATCTTCTCCTATACTAACTTCATCATCTAAGGCGGTAGGGCTCCCTTGATCAATTACATGAATATTCACAACTGCAGAGGAACAAATCGGAGTCGGTACTCCGTCGTCACAAACAGTATATTTAAACTGATCTTCACCATCAAACCCAGGATTTGGAATATACTCAAATACTCCTTCTCCATTATAACTAAGTGTCCCATTGCTCACACTATATTCAAGACTCCCCTCATAGGTGGTACCTTCAACAAATAAATCGTTTTCTATGACACTAAATACAACAGGTTCTAAAGCATCTTCAGTAACCGAAACATTGTCGTCTTGAGCAACAGGTTCGACCTCTCCATATACTAAAATACTAACCGTAGTTGTAGCACATGTGGCTATAGGTAAATCATCATCACAAATGGTATAAGAAAAAGAATCGGTCCCTGTAAACCCTAACGCAGGTGTGTACTCAAAAGTACCATCACCATTATCTAGTACAGTTCCACTTGTTCCGGTGATATCAAGGCTATTGTTTTGGTAGGAAGCATCATCATTTAAATCATCATTTGAAAGGGCGTTTATAAGAATTTTTTCTTCTGTCAACTCCATGGAAACAATATCTGCTACAGCCAATGGATCACCTTGATCTACGACATGAAGTACCACTGTTGCTGAAGAACATATTGGCACTGGCATTTCATCATCACAAATGGTATAAACAAACGAATCTTCTCCAGAAAATCCTTCATTTGGAATATATTCAAAAACTCCGTCTTGCTGGTATGTAAGTGTACCGTTGGATGGAGTACTTTCTAAATTCCCCGAATATTCCACACCTGGCACTATCCCATCATTTTCGACAACACTAAATACAACAGGACTGTCACTATCTTCCATTAGTGTTACAAAATCATCGTTCCCTACGGGATCCCCCGTATCTAAAACAGTTACAACTACAGTTGCTGTAGCACAAGTCTTAATTGGGCTATCATCATCACAAATCGTATATTCAAAACTATCATCACCCACGAAACCAGGTGCAGGAACATATTCAAATGAACCATCCTGATTCGCTGTTACTGTCCCTACAGTATTTGTAGTATTCACGCTCCCTATATCATAGGCAGCATCATCTGAAAGAATGTCATTCGCAATTGCATCAATATGTATGGCAATGGTTTGATCTTGATTCACGGAAAAGGAGTCATTAATTGCTACAGGATTACCTTGATCCAACACTACAATTGTCACTTCTGCCATATCACATAAACCTACTGCCAAATCATTACAAATTTCATAACTAAACGAATCAATCCCAGAAAAACCTGCTGTTGACATATAGCTAAACGTTCCATCACCATTATCTACAACCTCCCCATTGGTCATACTAGCATCTAAGCTATTGGGTTTATAGACACCATTATTAGAAATATCATCATTTGCAATTACATCAATTAATATATTGTCAGGATGATCTTCTGTAATTGATACTTCATCATCCACTGCAATCGGAGCTTCTGCATTATTTACAACAATGGTTACCACAGTTTCAGAACATGTAGCAACAGGTGTATCATCATCACAAATAGAATATTTAAATGAATCTTCCCCTTCAAAACCTTCCATAGGCTGATATTCAAAAGTTCCATCTCTATTGTCTGTAACTTCTCCTAGAGTACTTGTTGTATTTAAACTGGCTGGATTATAAGTCGCATTATCATATAATTCATCATTATCAACAACATCTATGAGATTTAATTTTTGCTCGTTATTTATTATTAGTACATCTGCATTTGCTATAGGATCTCCTTCATCAAGAACCTGTACATTAACAATGGCTGTTGAACAGGTGGCTATTGGATTGTCATCATCACAAATTGTATATTTAAAAGAGTCTTCCCCTGAAAATCCTGGTATAGGCGTGTAGGAAAAAGTACCATCATTGTGATCTACCACAACTCCAATGGTACCTAACACATCTAAACTTCCTGCTAGGTACGCAGCATTGTCTTCTAAAGCATCATTCTCTA
>Ga0209292_1000568_pt1 | contig 47997 bp, 28 predicted proteins | sample GOMGulsemesocosm_2_FD_184634 | JGI IMG/M metagenome (GOLD analysis project Ga0209292, IMG submission 184634) | Methane-oxidizing microbial communities from mesocosms in the Gulf of Mexico - GOM9C Gulf of Mexico (SPAdes) (version 2) | ecosystem: Environmental > Aquatic > Marine > Cold seeps... | reverse complement strand
TTGGTTTAAGCCATGAAAATCAGTCGTTAAATTAAAGAGCTTTTCAGCAATATTTTTACCCACATTGGCTTTTGGGTTATATATTTTGATAGAAAAATTTTCATGGCTGGCTAACTTTAATAATTCACTGCCACTCGCCTCAACCATAATGTCATCAACTAACACCCTAACCTTAACGCCTCGTTCGGCAGCTTTTATCAAATAGTCAGTTGCAATAAGACCAACATTATCTGCAGAAAAAATAAAGTATTGCACATCTATGGTTTTTTGCGCATGTTCACTCAACCAAGCTCTTGATAGCATTGCTTCAGTTCCTTGTTCGAGCACATAAACACCGGTTTTATTTTGCATCTGCTGATGAAAAGGAGATAAGTAGTTTGATAACGTTAACGATGAGCTAGGACGAATAGCCGTACAAAAGTCTTCAGTGATTTCAGGTATCCTTGGCGCTTTTGTTGAGCAAGCAGTTACGAAAATAACCATTAGACATAAAGTTACACGATGAAACGTTGTCATAATAATTTCGCTAGTTTTATTCGAGTTATTCATAAATATTTCACAACCATTGATAACACTTTAACGTTCCTATCTAATAAATATTAATCTCTACGCAATGCTTTGAATTGAGGTAATTCCCAAGGACGCATTGCGAGCAACAAACCAATATGTTGGCGTTTTTCCAAGGGTAACAAGGCATCTTCTTGATTTAAAAGGGCAACTTCTTTTTTCAGTTGCGTCAACTTTCTTTCAATTATATCAATCGAAGTTTGGCTATAGGTGCCACGAATATAAAATCGAAAGCTGTTTTCGCCAACAAAACTTGAAGCCATAAATTTTGTAATACCATTCCTTTCCATAAACTTCTCGAGTGGCCCATTAGGTAGCCATTGGAAGTTTTGTGATATTAACATCTTATACTGATTATCAGGTAACAGCTGAATAATTTTCAATCGGTCTAGTTTTGCCATTAACTGAATACATTCAAACTGATCAATTTGATAATGATGAATGATTTCATCGAACCGCCAGCCATCTCGCACACACGCAGCGACAAGAAAGAGCTTAGTATCATCAATTAATTCTTGTTCTTGTTCAGGCGTTAAATGAACAAGCTTTTTCTTTTGGCTTTCAACTAACAAAAACAAGTCAGACAAACTTAACCCTGCCGCTTCGCAAATTTCTTCTAGCCTCGCTAAAGAAAATTGCTTCAGTGAAAACATCCTTTTTACATTCGCTTCACTCATTGCTAAGCGTTCAGCAAGCACTTTATAGGTAATGTTTTTTTGTTTGAGGGTATTTTTTAAGGTATTACACACTTCACTCAATTGGCTCAAGTATCAATTTCCTATACTAAAAGTTCATTTTATTAATACATTACTCGAGTTAGTTTATTTATTCAATTCCATCGTCATAATCAATCTTGTTTTAACAAACCACGACTTACCAAAATAAAGGATACAAGATGAAAATATTAAACAAAGTTTTATTAATGCTATTAACGACTACAAGTTTACCCTCTATTGCCGACAGTGGCGCGTCACAAAATGCCAGTGCAGCAAGCAAACATTCAGCCCTAGCCGCTTCTCATGGAACCGTTGCTAGTGCAAAATTAGGTAGTGCGGTTATCGCGACACCTTTAATTATTGTTGGCGCAATCGGAAACGTTTCACTTAAAGCAGGAAATGCATTATTGAAAAATGCGTTTGCAGCAACTCCACTCGAAATCACAGAGAAAACAATAACAACTGCTCCTTCTCCTGCACAAATGATGAAGACTAACCAGAAGAAGAAGTTATAATGAAAAACATATTAACTGCGATAATGATTATAGCGTTATTATTTTCATCGTTTGCTTTTGCTGGCAGCACTCAAAGTAATGAAATACAGTTTTCTGTTGAAGATGTTGATAATTTTGCTAAAGAAGTAGAACTATATGCCGCCCAAGAAGGTGCAAGAGCTTTCATTATCGCAAGAGTGGGTCGTCCTGAAAAAGATCTTCCTAAAGGAATCAATTTTACTCACACCGCCATTGCTGTGTATTCTTCAATCACTCTTCAGACAGGTGAAGTTGTTAAGGGCTATGCAATTCATAACCTCTACCAGAAAGCAGGTAAATTAAATAAAAGCGAGTTGGTTATCGATTACCCCGTCGACTTCTTTTGGGGTGTGAATAGTCTGAAAGCGGGCATTATTATTCCAACACCCGATTTACAGCAGCGTATTATAAAGGTGATCGCTAGCGGTAAAGACAAGCAGATGCATAACGAAAATTATTCGGTAATTGCTAACCCGTTTAATAACACTTTTCAAAATTGCACTGAGCATACACTCAATATTTTAAATGCTGGAGTCTATCAAACAACCGATATGACTCAGCTTAAAAATAATGCCGAGCAGCACTTTAAACCCCAAAAAATTAAAGCTAACCCGATTAAGTTATTGTTAGGAAATTGGTTTATTGATGATGTTTCAACGAAAGATCATCAAGGAAAAGTGTACACAACAACATTTACCACTATAGGTAAATATTTACAAAAAAATGAATTATTGAGCAAAGCGGTGATTTTTAAAGGTAATGGGGCTATTGAACAATTACTTTGATTTCGAGCTTTATTTTAATCTTAAACAAAAAGCCATGACTCATTTAGCCATGGCTAATCTTTCACTTACAACTCGCTTCTATCAGTTGCACTACACGCTTTTCTTTAGCAGACAATTCACGTTGCTGATATTGATACTCTTCTTCTTGAGCATATCGATCAAAATAATTATTTGAATACCAAAAATAAGCGGCTAAATCATTCTCGAAAGACGAGTCTTCAGGCTGATCGTCAAATCTTGCTATCTTTCTTTTATGCATAGCAAGATAAATAGCCACTGCTCTGTCTTTAAATTGATAATCATCTATCTGTTGCCAAACATCGCCTAACTCTTCATCGGTATATTGCGAGTAATCAATGCTAATCAACTGTCACCTCAACTTCATCATTACTATTTTGCTTACCCGATGCTAATTCTCGACTAATTTTTTGTATATGTGTTTCAGAACTTTTTACCGAATTTTCAGTCGTTAGGTTCAACGTTTTCAGTGTTTCGATCATTTCCAAATCTACACTTTTATTACTTTGCAGTGTATTAACTAAAGGTGTTATGAAAGCTTCCATATGTTGTGAAAACAATGTCAGCGTTTGCGCTAAATCATCTTGTTCAGGCTGCTCAACATTCACCTGCAGTTTAAGGCTGGCAAGTGTTTCATTTAAAGTGTCTAAACTGCTAGATTGAGGCTGCTGCAATGCCTCTCCTATTTGATTTAGCCCTTTTTGTAATAGTGATATTTGACTAGCAACAGCAGCGACTGGGTTGTCACTGTCACTAAGACTTTGATGTCGAACAAAATCGGCCTTAATTTGTTTCCAACGAACAACTTGTTCATCGGTTTGAGTTTCCCGTAACTCAGCAAGTTTGAGTAAGTTTTCTTCAGCACCGATAGTTAGCGTTTGAGCTTCGCCACGATAATGATCAGCAATGAGTTGTTCAACTTCTTCTTCGGTCATTACCGGCACAACTTTCTCCGCCATCTTATTCATATTACGATAACTACCTTGCAATTTGAACGGCGGCTCAGTGCGATATTTATCATCTTGTGCGGCAGATGCAATGTACTGAGCATTCGCTTTTAAAACGGTTTCCTGGATTTTACGAATCCGTTGGATCACCGCAACGATTTCATTTACTTCGGCTTGTGAGTAACTATGTTTTAATTCAGTAGTCGCGACTTGTTCACCATCGGCAATTTTGACAAGATTATATAAGTCGGCCATATCTCTTGTGGCAAGCGGCGCCATGTAACTATTACTGGTTAAACTGTTTTCAATAAAGCTTAAAGAGAATTCATGTTCACGACCACTTAAAGTATCACCTAAGTTATAAATGTCAGCTCGGTTAGCTAACATATCAGGAATGCTAAAGGCCTCTCCTGATTCGGTATATGGGTTACCTGCCATAACGACTGCAAATTTTTTGCCGCGCATATCGTAGGTTTTACTCTCACCATTCCAAACGCCGTCAACTTTTCTTGAGCCGTCACATAACGAGATAAACTTTTGCAAAAACTCTGGATTTGTATGCTGAATATCATCAAGATACAACATGACATTGTTACCCATTTCAAAAGCTAAATTGATTTTTTCAACTTCATTCTTAGCGGTAGAGTTGTTTGCTTGGGCAGGATCTAGCGATAATTGGTCGTGACCAATAGACGGACAGTTTATTTTAACAAAGGTCATGCCTAATTTACTGGCAACGTATTCAATTAATGTGGTTTTACCATAACCCGGTGGTGATATTAGTAGTAATAATCCCATGAGATCTGAACGTTTATTATTACCCGCCGCACCAATTTGTTTAGCTAAGTTAGTACCAATAATTGGAAAGTAAACATCGTTAATTAATTTATTACGGACAAAAGATGACAAAGCGCTTGGCTTGAACTCTGCCAAACGTAAACGCTGGCGTTGAACTTCTAATACTTCTTGCTTCTTGGCGTGAAAACCATTGAAAGCAGGTTCATGCTCATTTTTAAAATGGCGAAGTCGAGTAATAAATTCTTGATAGTTTATATTAATTTTTCTATCAGTTATTTGTGCATGTTGGCCAAGTAAACCGTCAACAACAGCCCCTGTATTGGCAAGAGAAGTATAGAAGTCACACTGCTCTTCCATTAGCATAAAAATTGAAGCTTCCGCAAGAATGTCTTGATGAACATTCATGGCTTGGTGTGTAGAAAAAGACTGCAACCACGCCCAGTGAAGTTGGTATTTTTGCTCTAAAGTAGAACACCCTGATAATGCTCCACTGATTTGTTTTTCAAGGCCTTTATGCTTTAACTGACTCTTTAGCTGGCTGGCCAATTCTGCACTGTTTTCTTTAATAACAAATTTTTGCTCCGCCAACGCTAATTCTTGCAACAAATAAGTTGCTGATAATGCCGTATCACATTTCAGCCAAGGCTGACTTTCAAGGTATTCATCTAATAACGTGGTTAGCTCTTTAATAAGCTGCTGACGTAATTGATTATCGCCAAACGTTTCTTCCATGATGTGCAAGTTATTACTTCGGTGTAATAAGTCTGCTCGCCCATTGCTTGCTAATCCTTGTGAGAAAAACAGTACCGCGAGTCTTCGCTCTGCTACTGGAAAAGCGAGTAAACCGATAGACTCTCTCAAGGCAAGTAATTGCGTTAAAATTAACGCGGCGTCAGCATCATGTACGCCTTTGTCATAACCTTCTTGATAACGTGGCTCTGCTGCTTTTTTTACTACGTTAGCTAACTCATTATTTTTTACCGCATCTTTTAAGTGATCGAGTTCTGCTTTACCTGAACGCTCTGCATCAAATAAGAGTGTTGCCGCTAAATATTCGCCTCGATAGACCTTTTCAGACTCAGAAACGAGCTCTTGCTGCCATAGATATTCAGTACCAGAAAATAAATCTGCTGCCAGTGTTTCAAAATATTCACTACCACTGATATGTAATACCATCGAACCATCACGAGGTAGCAAAGTTAATTCTAATTTTTGTCGATTAACCGAAAATTGGTGCTCGCCTATTTTCACTAAACTACCGTCGGCAGAATAAATATCTGTTTTATCTCTTAGTGCTCTGATCCCTTGTTCTTTAGCATTTTTCAATTGCGCATCAATGTCATCAGCACGAACATTGTCATCAAGCTCTCGAAGCTGCTCAATGAGTTTCCTGAGCTTGGCAACCATAGGATCGCCAGCAAAGTAGCTATTTAATTTGTCTTGATTATTGAATGACTGGCTTCGTCTGATAACGCCAGAGATAATACGCTCGGCAGCGCTCATTAAGTTTAGACAACGACGTTGTTGTGCATCCATAAGCTGTTGCTTATGTTGTTCGAAGTTATCGTATATTTCATCCCTTTTAGCGATGATCTCATTATAATATTCATCATAATCGCTAAATTGGCTTTCTAGGTCTTCTAATTGGATCAGTATTTGAGAAAGTTGCTCATCACACGCTTGCGGCGAGTCACTCGCATTCAAAGCACTAGTAACACTTTGGCTTAGCAGTTTAAATCGAGCGCCAAATTCTGCACGAGCCTCTTCGCTACCAACGCTTTTAGCAGCCAAATCTGCACTTGCTTTAACGCGATTTATTTGGCTAAAAACAGCTGATATATCTTCTAAAATACGTGTTCTTTGTCGGCTGTCTTCAATCTCTAATGAAAGCATAGTGCGATTAAGCAACTCTAATCCTTGCACAAGCTCTTCGATTGCTGCTCTAACTGGCTTTAATGACGTAACAGATCCACTTGCTTCTATCGCGTTTTCTAATTCTGTAATGGTCTTTTGGTAAGGTTTTAAGGCATCATCTTGTTGAAGAAAGTCAGCGGTTGCTTGGCTAAGATCTTTCGTTAACTCATCTAAGCTACTTTCCATCACTGTGATCGCGTCAACATCGATGTAGCGCAATTCTTTATGAGAAATTAATTCGCCTTTAAATTGGGCTAGCTCCGATAAGCTGTCAACAAATTGCTTTGCATTATCAAAGCCTGATATTTGAATGTAAGAGGCTAATTTAGTGAGTTTTTCTTTCGCGTTAAGCAATACAATATCAGAGTTTTCTTTGATACTGCTGACTTTTTCGAATTCATCTAAGACTAATTCAGACGTCGCCGCGACTTGCTTTATAAGGTCATGAAGTAAGGATAAATCTTTGTCATTAAGCCAGTGATATTTATCAAAAATCTGTCGAGACTCTTTCACTAAATCATTGAAGTGCTGGGCAGTCGGTGTTTGAACCGATATCAGTTTGGCGACGCTATATAAATCAGAAATACCACGAACCAGTTCAGGATTTCCTATTTTTCCAAAGAAGCTATTATCGGTTGGTTGATTACTGGCAAACTCTTCACTGCAAAAGGGGGTTTGCCATATTTGCATGGCATGCACTCGAGAAGGCTCAGTCTCAGCATTAAAAACCACCGCTCTGCCGTTATTATATAAACTTTGACCATGACCATAAATTGGATTTTGCAGTGTTCTGGTGATTAAGTTATAACCAAACAAAGCGTATTGCCCTTCGTTTGGTTCATAGAAAATATAAAGAAAATCTTCACCATTAGGTGATTTTACCACGCGGTGTAGCTGTAGATCTTCCGCATTATCATCAAAACTTTTGTTTTCGCCATTTTGTAAATAGTAACCGCCAGGAAAAATAATGCCGTGATCTTCCGGTAATTGAATACAAGCGTGAGCAATGGCATCTTGCCTAATAACTTCCTGAGTTTTGCCGTTAAAAATTAAATGGCGAGTTTCTGTTTCACGATATGGCTTTATTCTGAGTAATATAAGTTCGCCAACTTTCGCGTAATAAATTTCTGCATCGTCAATAGATTGATGTTCATCATCAACCGGCTCTGAATATATGCCTTGGCCTTCTTCTGTATTGTTTTCAACTTTTAAGGTAATTGACCCACCTATTGCCTCAACAAACAGTGTGTCATATAAATTGAAATGTGGGTGCTTACCTTGTTCTTGCTGCTCTCGTGATACTTTATGCCATTCAAAATCGAAATTTTCTGGCTGTTTAATATCCCTTTCACCACGATTATCAATGTAACTAACGTTCTGTTGTGCATCGATGCCCCAACGAAATACTCGAATATCATCAAGGCGTTCACCAATACGAAAGACCGCAAATACTTTGCTACCTTGTCGATAAACATGGGTTAGAAATGTTTTTTTGTAATAGGTATATAATTCATCAAAATCACGGACAAATTCAGGGTTTTCAAGAAAGCTGCCGTGCATGGGAACATCAACAATTTCTATGTCGTCTCCATCACCTTTTATTTGGTGCAAACTAAAAACATCTGCAACGGTAATATTTCGCTTTAAGCCTAAAAAGACGTTATAGCCAAACAGTAACGTATCTCCAATCGCGGCAATATCTCTAGCAACACAATTATGCTCAGTTCTTACTCGTACACGAGCATCAACCTTCATATCCGTTGAACCAAACGTGACAATACGTTCGTCGTTTAGCTGCTTAATTTGTGTATTAAGATCACTTCCCAAGGCTGACAATCTGCGCTGAATAAGTTCATATGAACCACCTTCTGCTACAGCCTGATTAGTGACGCTATCCTTATCTGACATATGAGACTCCATGAACTATTGTGCAATTATCTTTGAGGTGATAATTGCACCTTGCCTAATTTATACGTGATGAGTGAACTATTTTGTGCCTGAAGTTTTTTCGCTGCCTAGGTTTAACAAGCTAGCCAATACACCTTTTTGGGTGTCATCAGCATTGTTTAATGTTGAGAGTAACTTAGACATATTGAAATTTTTCATGGTTTCGCTTGTTTGATTAGCGCCCGCAAGTACACCACCTAAGTCGTCCATAATATTACGGTCGCCATTTAAGTGATCTTTGAACAAGGTTTTTACGGTATCACTTTCATTAACTAAGCCATCAATAGACTTACCTACCGTAATAGAACTCATGAACTGACGTAAGAATTCTCCATCTCCGCCCATAATGTTAATATTGGCTTCGCTTAATGCTGTGGCTAATACACCCGCTTGCTTCTCAGCTAAATCAACACTGTTATCTAATTTCGCTAAGGTTAATTCACGCTCTTGATTTAAACGTAAACCGAAAGTTTCAAACTCTCTGGCTTGTTCTGACATCGCATTAAGTACGTCTTGTTTTTCACGTAACCCCGTTGCTTCAGCCAAGGCCTTTTCTTCGATACCTTTCGCTTCTGCGGTAAGTTTAAGTTCAAGCGCTTTTGCTTCCGCTTCGCCTTGTCTTTCGTGAGCATCTGCTTGCGCTAACGTTATTTGCGCTTCAGCTAAGCCTGTTGAAGCCGCTTGTGCTTGGTCACCTTCGGCCATTATTTTCTTCGACTCTGCTTGTTTACTTGCCGCTTTCAATTCAGCTTCGGCGATTGTTTGCATTTTTCTTGCCGTATGTTCAGCGGCTTGTTCCTGCGCTTTAGCTGATTCAATATCTTTAACAAGCGCTTGTTCAGCCTCACCTTTAGCCTTAATAACTTGTTCTTCTTTAAGACGGTTTGCTTCTGAAACCACACGTAGATCTTTGATGTGCTCTTCTTCTTGAGCAACACCCTTTTCAACCATAATACGTTCACGCTGTACTTCGGCGATATTTTTACGCTCTATTTCTAGCGCTTTTTCTTTGTCTATACGAAGCGTTTCAACTTCTTTTTCACGGTCAATTTCTTCAACTTGGCGGGCACGTTTTACTTTTTCTTCTTCAATAGCGACGGCTCTAAAACGATTTTGCTCAGCGATATCAGCTTCACGCTGTTTGTTCTCTTCAGCAACCGCGACAACTTGTTCAGTTTCTATTCTTGCCTGCTCAGATTTACATCGTTCTTCTTCAACAATTTTTGCAGTTTCTGCTTCTTCACGCGCTCGTACAGAAGCTATTTCTCTCTCTTGTTTTGCTTTTGCATCGGCAAGCTGACGCTCTAATTCTAGATTTTTTTCTTCAGCATCAATATCTTGTCGCTTGATTCTAATTTCTTCTTGTCGTTTCAGATCATTCGTTTCAACACTTTGTACAGCCGTTAATTCTGTGATGCGTTTAATGCCTTCCGCATCCATGATGTTATTTGGATCCAAATCGTGAATTGACGTTTGCTCTAAGAAATCAATCGCCACATCTTCTAGTACATAGCCCGATAAATCTTGACCAATAACTTCTTTAATTTTATCTCGGAAAGTATCTCGTTGAGTAAATAGTTCGGTAAAGTTCAATTGTTTACCAACTGTTTTAAGGGCCTCAGAGAATTTCGCCTCGAAAAGCTCTTGTAACGTTTCAGGATAAGAAGAACGCTCACAACCTACTTGCTTAGCAACGCGGAGAATGTCTTCTTTTGTTTCATTAACTCGAATATAGAAGGTGATAATAATATCGGCGCGGATATTGTCCTGACAAATAAGGCCAGAGCGGCCTTTTCGTTCAAGCATCATGCGCTTTGTAGATATATCCATAATTTCTTTTTTATGGATCACAGGGATAACCATACCACCTGTGGTACTAATTTCAGGCTCAGCCCTTAACTTATTAATAATTAATGCTTGCCCTTGCTCTACTTTGTTATAAAACTTAGCAATCATGATCAAAAGTGAAAAGACAAAAAGTACGCCGATTCCAATAGCTAAATAAAGTGGTTCCATTACCATGTTTTTTTCCTCTTATGTAAAACGTTAGCCACAGTAACGTGACCAAATAAATTATGATTTTTGTAGAATGTAATCTGCTATTTAATGAGAATACGGTGCAACGATATAGGTATGTTTTTCTTGCACATATTCTATAAGTAAAACGTCGTCACCGCTTTTTAAGATGTGCTCAGGATCGCACCGCACATCTAGTATGATTTCTGCGCCATTATTAAACACACGCGCCTGACCAAAAGTTTCATTAACCGTTCCTGTTGCGATAATGGCACTTTTTCCAACTAAGTGATCACTTTTAGTCGCCTCTACACTTTTGAACATCCCTTTTAATGGGCGAATAACAATGGCAGTTAATGGTAATGAAATTAAAAAGACGATAAAGCTACTAATAGAGCCCATTAGATAATATAACCAACCGTCAGGTAACCAAACCAAAATATAGAGTTGAAGGTAAAAGCTGATTAGCCAGCAAATAAGAATAATAATGCTAATAACTAAAGTGAAGGGTACGCCGGTTAAGCCGAAGGTGAGCATTAGTCCCGTAAGACCACCAACAGAAATATCAACATCGCTATCTACATCAAGGTCTGCATCACCGGCAAAATCTAAATCGATAAGCCCTAACATGCCAATAATCCAATAAACTACAACGACACCTAATAAAGTCGAATAAATAATTGTCGGAAATTGTGAAGCGATTTCTTGCAGCTGTTCCATTGCTTATCCTTAAAAACATAGCTAATAGCGAGCACACTCAATTCATCTAAGTGCTATAACATCAACGATTAGTTGTGATGTTTATTCTTTATATTTACCATACACCCATGACATAATATGTCAAGAAGAGAAAGATCACATAAAAATTTAGTTGAACAAATTAGCATATCGTTTACATAAAATCATCTTAATATAAACTGACAATATTTTGATTCAGTTGATTTTACTCGTGACATATAACAACCAATAATTATATGATGCGTAGAGTAATTTATAAAAAGATCCCATATAAAAGGACATAATAATGAAATGTACAAGTTGTAAGCAGGGTGAATTAACACCTAGTTTTATCGAAGGCCAGTTTAGAGCACATACTTGTTCAAATTGTAACGGAAATTGGATCCTGATTGAAGATTATGTCGCTTGGAAAGAACGTAATCCGCAGTATTCTTTTGATGAAGATCTTCAGTGTGAAATTGATGAAACTAAACAAGCTATATTATGCCCTGTAACCGGCACAATTATGAGAAAACTAAGGCTTTCTACCAATACAGAACACCGTATTGACTACAGCGCAAGTGTTGGTGGTGTTTGGTTAGACAAAGGTGAATGGGAATTACTCAAAAATGAAAATTTAGCGGGTTCATTAAATGCGGTATTAACCGCTCACTGGCAACGCAATATTCGAATTAACAGTACTAAAGAAAACTTTTCAGAAATATACCAAGATAAGTTTGGCCAAGAAAGCTATGCAAAAATTAAAGAACTGAGAGAGTGGTTATATCAGCAGCCCAACAAAGCCGATTTAAGAGCTTACATTCTCGCTGAAGATCCCTATTCAGCTGAAAAATAATAAATTACCACAAGGAAATATTATGAAAGGAGCAGGCGGTACTTCAGGAGGATTAAGTCACTTTTTTATTGGTATTATTATGATGTGTGGTGGTTTTTATATGCTACTAAACTCAATCACAGTAACATCAAATTTTGGCATGGGGGTACGTTTATATGGTTTTTCTGCCATGGGTGGAAACTACAATATAACCAGTGGCATGATAATGATCCCTTTCATGTTTGGTGTCGGGCTTATTTTTTATAATAGTAAAAATATTTTAGGCTGGGTTTTGTCTATTGGCTCAATAACCGGGTTAATTTTTGGCGTAATATCTTCTATACGATTTACTTTTAAGACGATGAGCTCTTTTGATTTAATTGTAATACTCGTGCTTGCCATGGGTGGCTTAGGTTTATTTTTACGTTCTTTAAAAACATTAGACAATGCCTTACCTAATGAATAAACAAATACAGCTGCATTTAAAGTGAAAAATTTAGGTCTAGGCTGTGCAGATTTTACGATTGCTGTGTATATCGGTAATAAGCCTAACATGCTTGAATATCAACAGTTATGTTCCGTTTCACCCGTGACAACGGGTGAAATAAATAACATTAATCAAGCTTGTGGAAATGGCTGGCGTAAAGTGTTCAATGTCTATGCGAAGCTTCTTTATGCGCTTAATAATAAACATTTTTCATATTCAAGCCTTGCGCCGACTTGGCAAAAATATCGCGACAGCTTTTTACTTCAACCGATTTCTCGAACCGCTTTATTATTCTCTCCTCCTCAACCATCAAATAATGCAAAAGCACTCCATATAATTTGTGGTAAAACCTATGCAAAGCATTTATTAGCATCAGGCCAGCTAGTAGCAAACTTTATTTGGCTAGATGAAGAGTTTGCCATTGATAAGACACAAAATTTAGTTATCTGCCCGTATTTTGATTATCGACAATTATCAAATATTAACATTGAAAAGTTAGCATCTTTACTTGCAGAACTGAAAATACAATGAATGTTTTTCATTTATTTATAAGATGTTAATTTGATGTATACTAAAGATATTAAAGGATAAAAAATAGGCCTCATGGTTAGGCAACATATTAAACACAACTTTACTATTGGAATACTGCATTGCGACATTTTAATAAAAAAATATTTTTATTCTTCACCGTAATTTTAACTTTCTTCCCTTATTCGTATTTTATAGCCTCTCTGAAAGTACCCTCTTCTTTTATGATGCCACTTGCTTCTATTTCTTTGCAGGCAATGAGCGTATTTTTTGTTGTTTATAGTTATTTAGAGACCAAGTCTCGATCATTAAAGCTGTTTTGGCAGTTTTTATCACTCGCAATTATCGTTGATCTTATCTCGGGTATTACCTTTGCTGGTGGCTATATAAATAGCTCATCAATTCTGCAAGATTTTTTCGCTTTATTTAGTTACTTTTTCATCTTACTCGCCATAGAAACCAACCCACATCTTAGCGAAACACCACTGAATAAATATATTGCCGGTAGAGTACCTGCAATATTTTTTACGGTGACCTGTTTTTGTTATTTCGTATTACTGCCAGAAGAATTTTCTAGTACTTTAGAACCTAACCTTTTACCGTCAGCGTTATTTCATATCACAATCACAGGTCTTATTTTCACAAGACTTATGATATCTGCTCTTTTTTGCCGAGAGAAATTTTGGCACGCTATTTATTGGCCACTCGCCATTGCGTCATTAGTTTTATTAATAACGCACACTAATGATTATTTTTTGCTTCAAGAGCACGCTATTTATACCAATAACTATGTGATAAATTTAATGGAATTAGTCCCTTATTGTGGATTGATTTTTGCCGCAAGTGCATCATTAAATAAACAAAAACCGACTAAACCCATTTCAAAAGATACTTATCCTGAATTTTACATTTTATGTCTAGTGAGTATTATTTTTGGTATTCATGTTGTTGGTTTAGAAATAAGTTCGCCGTACATAACCAATTCTTTCTGGCAGTCTTTTGTTATTGGTATTTGGAGCGTTATTGCTTTTACTTTAGTCATTATTATTGCTTACAATAAAAGAAAGAACACACTAGAATTTAAAGAGAAAGCTTTTGCTCAACAACAAGAGCAAAAAGAGTTAACACAGACAAACCAGACCCTACTCAGTTCAATTCTTAATAGCGAAGATAAAGCTATTGTTCGTGCATCAAATAATGCCATTTTGACCACGTCAATTGACGGTGAAATATTATCGTCAAATCCTGCGGCGGTTCAATTGTTCCAAAGTTTAGAGCATGACTTAAAGGGAACAAATGTTAGTGCGTTGTTTTCGACCGAAGATACAATGCATTACTTTTTTGGCTTCAAAAGTAATGTTTATGCCTTGCAACGTAAAGATATTGGTATTTCAGTAGAATGTACCGCGCAACGTGCTGATAGCACCCAATTCCCAGTTCAGGTTGAATTACAATGGGCAGACCGTGAAGAACAACCTCTTATTGTTATTACCTTTATTAATTTAACTTCGCGAAAGCTCGCAGAAAAACAGATGTTAGATTTAAAAGATAAATTTATCGCGAACATTTCTCATGAGTTTAGAACACCGTTAACCATTATTAATGGTATTTTGGATCAGTATTTACTCAAAGCTCAAAGCGAGGAAGAAGGACTTGAGCTTACTACCGCTAAGCGAAATGGTTTGCGTTTAGTCCGTATGGTTGAACAACTATTAGAACTTTCACGCCTTACAGATAATCCACAACTTTCACTTTCTACTTATCGATTAAGTCTGTTAATGGCCATGCCAATTGATTCATTTTCGCGCTTAGCTAAGCAAAACAATTTACGCTTTGATGCAGATATTAGTGATGATATTTGGCTGGAATGTGACGCTCAAGGATTTGAAAAAATTATCTTTAATTTACTGGCTAATGCGATTAAATATACCCCTGCAGGTGGCAGTATCAAAGTGAGTGCTTATGCTGAGAAAGATAATGTTATTTTAGATATTACTGATACTGGCATTGGCATTAATCAAGAGTCGCAAAGTAAAATTTTTGAACGTTTTCAACGCGCTGACGACGAAAAAAATCATGCTGTTTTTGGTGTTGGTATTGGCTTATCGTTAGTTAATGAATTGGTAAAAGCACATAACTGGCGTATCAATTTAGTCAGTGAATACAATAAAGGCAGTAAGTTTTCTTTGTCAATGCCTTTAGCTAGCGCCGTTGAAATAGAAACCCAAGTGCCAATGAGTGTATCGGAAAGCGAAGTATCTTCATTGTTATTAGAACAAAATAATAATGATACTAAGACAAAAAATCATTTACAAAATGTCGTATTGGTTATTGAAGATAATCTTGACATGCAAAATCACATTAAGCGTGTGGTTGAACAGCAACATCATTGTTTATTAGCAACCAGCGGCGAACAAGGACTATTAGTTGCCCAGGAGTATATTCCTGATCTTATCGTGTGCGATATTATGTTAACCGGGATTGACGGCTTTGAAGTACTTAAACAATTAAAAGAAAGCGAACTCACTTCTCATATCCCTATTATATTGCTTACCGCCCGATCAGATTTAGATAGTCGCCTTCATGGTCTTAATTTACAAGCGGATGAGTATTTGAGTAAACCTTTCAATCAACAAGAATTATTAATACGCATTGAAAATTTAATTGAAAATCGTAAATTGCTCCAACAGAATTATTTACATAAATTTCGTAACAATCAAAAGGAAGAACGAAAAGAAAATAGCGTGAAAAAAGTATCTCAATTAACCACTAGCGAAGGCAACATTTTATCAGTTGATGAGAAGTTTATAGAAAAACTAGAAACTATTGTCGCAAAAATGTATTTAGAAACTGATTTAGGTATTCAAGAGTTAGCCAGTAACATGGCAATGAGTGATCGTCAGTTACAAAGAAAAATGAAAGTGATACTTGGTACGACCCCTAATAATTTTATTAAAGAATTTCGCTTAGCAAAAGCACAAACTCTTCTGCAAAATGGTACTCAAATTGGCCGAATTGCTTTAGATGTAGGCTTTTCTTCACAAACGTACTTTGGCCGTTGTTTTAAAGAGTCTTTTAATTGCACCCCAAAACAATATCAACAACAGTTTATTAAAAGCTAACAGGTCGATGATTGAATAGGTTAGCCCTGCTTAACTTGAATGTTCTCCTTGAGCGCCGCTATGTTTGCTCCCTGAATCACTTCTAAATAGCTAAACGGTTGTTTCTTAGGTTCACATAAGCCAAGCCAAGAAATCGCTTGCTCTTCGCTAGTAAGCTTTAAACCAAGTTCAATCATAACACTGACTTGATCCCACGAAATATCCATAGGTTGCTCTCTATTAAAAGGATAAAAAGAATAAGCAATATTCATGGAAGTCTTCTCTTCAAATTGTTTCTCAAATTTATTGGCTAACCGCGCAGCTAACTCACCAGCATTGTTGTCTTTTTCATAGCCAATAACAGCAAAAGTATCAACTGACCAACGCACAACTAAATCATCAGTATTTCGGCTAAAAAGCAATAAGTCGGTTATATTAATGAGTTGGCTATTACTGACGTTAGTCAAATCATTTACCTGTACCATTAAGACATATAGCCGAGGTAATGTACTGCGATGTACCGGCAGAATATTCTGATGAATTTGATTCATCAGTTGGCTAGTTTGCTCAATATATATATCTAAATATCGACGACTTCTAACCCCTGTAATTTTGTCAACGGTTGCAGATTTTTCAAGTGATTTATTTGCGTGTTCCAGCTCAGTATTTTGTGACTGTAACTTTTGTGTTTTTTCTTTTACTTGCTCTTTAAGGTAAGATTTTTGTTGCTGTTCAACCAATAGTTTTCGGTTAAGAAAGCGTGAATACGCCAATAAAATTGCAGCAACTGCCAGCGCGTATAACAGATAAGCCCACCAAGTTCGCCAAGGCGCGGGTTGAACAGTAATATTCAATGATAAACTTGGTTCACTCCAGACATTGTCACTATTACCAGCAATAACCTGTAACTGATAACTGCCCGCTGGTAAGTTAGTATATGTAGCACGTCGTGCCTTTCCTGCGTCAATCCATTCCTTATCAAAACCAATTAACCGATATTTATAACGAGTAGATTCCGGGGCTGCGTAATTTAAACCAACATATTCAAATGAAATGAGTTGCTCACTATAGTCAAACTCTAGTTCTGTTAAACTTGATAATGAACTTCCAAGTGGCATAGGTTCATTAAGCTTTAAAACACTGGTTAAACGAACTTCGGGAACTAATAAACTATCACTTATCAGTTCAGGTGAGACACTATTCATTCCTTTTCCTGCACCAAAAAACATCGAGTTGTCCATTGCTCTATATACAGCTGAATGCGTATATTCCAAATCAACTAAGCCATGAGTCAAATTGAAATGTTTAAAGCTTTTATCATTAATGGTGTATCTCGAAATCCCTTTATTGGTACTAAACCAAATATTACCATAGGCATCTTCAGTTATACCGTAGACAGTCAAACTTTTCATACCATCTTTAGTATCAAGGTGAGTAAATGCAAAGTTACCTTTGTGGCGGTTTTCTTTACTTAATACACTTAACCCTGAAGACTGAGTTCCAAACCAAATATTTTTATTTTGATCAAGCAACATGATCCAAGTGAAGTCGTCGGAAATACTATGCGGATTGTTTTCATCTTGTTGAAAATGCGTAAATAATTCTAGCTCAGGGTCAAAGCGACTAAGTCCCCCTCCGAATGTTCCTAACCAAATAATACCTTGTTCATCTTCTAATAACTGCAAAATATTATTACTGCTAGGGCCTTTATTTAAGTTTGCTTCATTTTTGGGGAATCGCTTAAAAGTGCCATTTTTATTAAATAAGTTTAAGCCTTGATGAAAAGTCGACACCCAAAGATTGCCGCTTTTATCTTTTATAATATCAGTAATACTGTTTGCTGAAATAGAGCGATTATCACCTGCATCGTGTTTATAGCGGGTAACGTCAAAAGTGTCCATATTCACTGCGAACAAACCTGAGCCTCGCGTACCTACCCATAATGTATTTCCATCAGCAAAGAGCGTCATAATCCCATATTTTGAAAATGATGCATTAAAAGTGGCTGGTGAAATCGAGTTGTCATTTAATGACAGTTTATATATACCGCCACTGTAAGTGCTAAAAAACAACTCATTTTCATCAAATTGAGTAAAGCTCGTGATATTGTTATTTGTTAAAACGGGGTTAGTTTGGGTACTAAACTGCCTAAAAGTGGCGGTATTAGGATCCCAACGATTTACGCCTGAAAACGTCCCTATCCACATCATTTTATGGTCATCTTCAAAAAACGTAAATACAAAATTATTACTGATGCTGTAAGGATTATTAGGTGAATATTTATAACGACTGAAATTATGGGTTTTATCACTATATATAGATAAACCATTATCCGTGGCTATCCAGATATTTTTATCTGAATCTTGGTAAATGCTACTTATTGCATTGCCACTAAGTGAAGAGCTATCATCAGAATTCATTTTATAATGAGTATATTGCTGGGTTTTCTGATTATATTTAAGCAGGCCACTATCAACTGTTCCAATCCAGATGTCGCCATCCATGTCTAAAAATAGGCTACTAACAAATTTATTAACGTACGTTGCACTATTTTGATCGCCATATTTAATAGCTTTAATGAAGTTTCCTTGTAGATCAAATACCGATATCCCCCCACCACTAGTACCAATCCATACCTCTTTATTTCCAGTTTCAATAATGGATAGGACAACGTCGTGAGTAAGGCTATTCGGGTTACCCAACTCTTGCAAAATATGTTTTGTTGACCACTCTGCATTCTGTTCACTAAGGATATTGATACCATTTTCGGTAGCTACCCAAATTTTACCTTCACTGTCTTCAAATAATGCATTAACAATGTCATTGGTCAGTGTTGCTTTTTGGGTTTTAGTGGTGAAATGATTGAAATCTTGAGTTATTGGACGATATAAATTCAACCCGCCACCGAAAGTCCCTACCCACAGCCTTTGCTGGTGATCAATTAAAATGCGGCTAATAACATTTGAGCTAAGCGAATTAGGCTTTGTATTGTCATGGTGAAAACTTAGCGTTTGATGTCCATCAAATCGATCTAAGCCCTCTGACGAACCAAACCACATAAACCCTTCTTCATCTTGGGCAATAGTTCGAACAAAGTTATACGACATTGAATTATCAATACCGAAGTTTTTAAATAATCTAGCTTCTTGGGCAGGTAAGGTGAAACTAACAACCGACAATATAATGAGAATTAATTTTTTCACGAAGAAGCTCTTACAAAGTGATTATATAAAGTAATATATATTATGAAGTAAAAATAAAAAAGCCACTGACGTTTCAGTGGCTTTTTTTGATGAGGGTTATTGCTGTTCAACCCAATTATTAACATTAATACCCGTAGCGCTATTCGCTACACTCATTCGCCAAATAACAGCATCGGTTTCAAAACTCATCCGCCAAATAACAGCGTCCGTTTCTAGATTCATACGCCAGATTACTGCATCCGTTGAAGCTGTATTTCTCCAATCTTGAGCATTTTCAAAAAAGTTCATTCGCCAAATAACGGCATCACCATCTAAGTGACTTTCATCTAGTTGCCAGACATATTCATCGCCTAAACCTTCAACATAAAAGTTGCCTTCTTCGTTAATATTCGCAGGTCCAAAGAAATGCTCATTGCCCGTTAAGTCTTGAGCGATATCTATGGCTTGATTGGCACATGCAGAAGCATTACTCGCTAAAGCATCGGCAGCGTTAACCAAGCCAGCACCTTGTTGAAAAACACTATAAGCAAGCTCACCATTTGCATCGAGCGCAGCGTGAGCACTGTCCATTAAACGACATTTCACATCATCTGGTGTTAATGTTGGATCTTTCGTTAACATTAAGGCAACAACGCCAGAAACCACACCTGCAGCTTGTGATGTGCCAGACATCTCAAAATAACGCCCGCCATCATGAAATTCAGGATGTTCTTGAACAATTTGGGTATCAAACGCCATTAAGCCTGATAAGTGTCCGCCTGGTGCAACAATCTCAGGTTTTACAAAACCTTCAACTGTCGGTCCAGCAGCGCTGAATGTGGCTAACTTATCATCACTAGAATATGAAGGAGTATAGTTGTCAGTCATGGCACCAACAGTAATAATGTATGGAACATTACCTGGTACACCTATAGTCATAGGATCTGGGCCACTATTGCCTGCAGATGCAACAACAACAATGCCTGCTTGCCATGCTTTCATAACAGCTTGATTAAGTGGGTCTTCCCAGTAATAAGAGCGAGCTGGACCACTAAACGACATATTTAAAACTTTTAAATTGATTTGATCTTTTACTTGTAGCGCCCAGTCAATACCACGAATAACATCTGCATAAGTTGCTTTACCTTCAGCATCAAACGCCTTGATACCTACTAGCGAAGCATTCGGTGCAACGCCATAAACTTTACCGTATACATCATAATCCGCATTACCTGCAATACTCGCAACATGCGTTCCGTGACCACTTTCTTCATCACTGTAATTACTAATAGTATTATTCATCGCGTTATAAGTTCCCCAGAACTTATCTCGTCCATATAAGTCAGTAGACAATCCTAAACCAGAAGATGTACCTTGTAATTGATCAAGACCAGTGTCCAAAAACCCTATCGTTACTCCGTCGCCAAAGTTATAACTGGCATGTGCTGAGTTAGCATCAATTAAGTCATTAACAACAGATTTTGGTTGCCACTTGCGTTTTCCCCAGCTTTTACCACCTGACATTTCTACTTGGTGGTTTTGAGTAACGTTAATGTCTAATTGCTCTTGTAATGTAGATAATTGCTCAGGCTTTAACGTAACGGCAACGGCATTAATGATTGCTAATTGATGTGTAGGCTCAATAGCCAATTCATCTAACTTGCTTTGCAGTAACTGAAGATTACTAGAGCTAATAATATATGATTTTTGAGTCTGACTAGACTCGTTAGACATAGTTTGATTGATTAACCAAACGATTACACCAACAGTACTAACAAGCAGTAGCGGTTTAATCATTTGTTTTATAGAAGTATTCAACATTAATTTAGATCCCCTTTTCCCGTTACATCTTTTAAAAACGTCAGGGTTATTCAGCTTGTTGTTCGTATTTTATATTTCATAAAATTGTACGTTTGCGCAATTTAAAACAAAATATTACAAAAAACACATTGACTAAGAACATAAACTAAAGCTTCCCTAACCACAATAACTTTTAACTATATAGTTACAATTTTTTCTACTCTTTTTTCTTAAATGAAAATATCCAGCCTACGCTGTAGGCTGGATATCAAGTACTTGAAGGGAACAACATCAAGTACTTAAAGCGTTGTTGTTTAGAAGTTTACTGTTACTTCTGCAGAACAATTATCTGAACCTTGGTCACAAACTTTATAAGTGTATGAACCATATGTTCTGAAGCTGTCTGTGTATGAACCATCGTTTGACGTTGTCGTTCTTAAAGAACCGTTACGGTAGATATCGACACTTGACGTAGCAGCACCTGACCAAGTTACGTCAACTTTGTTTTTACCCTTAGAGCGGTAACCAGAAGCGTCAGCAGTAATATCGCCACCTGTAGGAGGAGTAACGTCACCGCCACAACCGTTAGCTGTTAAGTAATCGCTTGCCGCTTTTGCTTTAACAATACCGTGTCCAAAATGAACATCATGGCCAACAGCCCCGCTATCCATAGCTGTAGCTTTAAGTGCATCTCGAATTTCAGTTCCTGTACAGTTATTGTGATTTGACCAAACAAGTGCTGCAATTCCTGATACTGCAGGTGTTGCCATTGATGTACCGCTCATGAAACCGTAATCGCTAGTGCCAATGTTAATTTCAGCAGTTGAAGCAGCTAATAACGCAGCACGGTCTTCAAAAGCAGCACCTACAGCTGGTATTGATGTTGCGTTAGTATCACCTAATGTAGCGTATAACATACCTGCTTCATTATTAATGATAACAGCACCTACACCACCTGAGTTTTGACAGTTTTGTACTTTATCATGGAAAGAAATAGCACCACGGTCAATCATACAGATATTGCCATTTGCGCCTGAATCAGTAGATTCTGCAGTGCCCATATAATAAGTGCTACCCGACACTGAACCTGCGTTTTCCATTGAAGATGAAGCAAAAGCAGCACCATCAGCGCTCATAGAAGCGCTCGTTGCCATACCTGCTGGGTAAGAGGATAATACATCGACTGCACCCGCTGTTACTTCAACACAAATAGTTTCATCAGTAACGGTTGTACGGTTTTTACCCTTACCTGAAGTTGTTGTACAACTTGGATATTGAGACGCAGTATAACGATCATTATTGTTATCGTTTCCGCCAATCATCATTACTGACGAATAACCTGCAGGGAATGAACGTACGTCATTGCCATCGTTACCTGCAGCTGCTACAACTAAACCACCTGCGTCTGTAAATGCTTTAAATGCGTTCTCTTCAGTGCTGTTTGCACCACCGCCACCTAAACTCATGCTGATGATGTTTGCGCCAGCACCAGAACAAATATTAGCAGCGTGTGCTAAATCAGAAGAATACCCCCAACCCGATTCGTTAAATACTTTAACAATGTGCATGTCAACGCCGGGTGCCATACCTACAACACCGATGTTGTTATCTGCTGCACCAATAGTACCCGCCACGTGAGTACCATGTGGGCCACCGTGATCATTCCAGTTGCCTGTACCTGAATCGTTAGTGCCTGTAATGTTATTCCATACAAAATCTGGGTTAGAGCTGTCTAAACCTGAATCGATAACACATACTTTCATGCCTGCTGAAGCGTTAAAGTTAACTTGGTCAGCTTGAGATTGTACAACTGAATAAGGAGTCAGCTGCGTAGTCATTGGGTTGCCTGCAGTATCACTGTAAGCAGAAAGAAGTACACGGCGTTGATCTTCTTCAACCATTTGTACATGTGGATTGTTTAATAAACCTTTTACTTGGCTTAAATCTTTACCAGCAAAAGAAGCAGCAATAAAACCGTTACCGTCTACTTTTAATTCAGCGCCTAACTTTTTAGCAAGTGCTTTCACAATTCCTTTTTTACTTTCATCGACTTTAATAATATATCTGTCGTCAGCTGCTTGAGCTGAGAATGCTGTTGTAACGGCTAACGCGATAACTGATGTTGCAAATTTAGAAATTTTCATATTTTTCACTCTCTATTATTATATGGGTACGCTGCTTTTATTATTCTTATTAGCAATGTTTTTTTATTGAGTAATCCTTACTACTTATATATGTGTTATTACTCTTTGCTTTTTTTAGCGTCCTGCTTCTTGGCATAAATCGATATTAGCAAGTCACAACATATCCCCTAGCAAAATAGCGACAGCTTTTCGCACAAACACGACAAAACACAAACTTAGATATTAGTTTCAAATACTTAACAAATAAAATAATTATTACCCCGTCGTTAAATCATCAAAAAAAGTCCGTTAATTGCTAGTTAAAATGTCGTTCTCAAGCCATTATTTTTGTCATTGGTTTATGTCTAATTAAGCCAATTCATAACAATAATACGTCGAGAGCAAATTCAATTAGCCTTCGAATTAAACGTAAAATAAATAAACGATGGAGTTTATATCAGATGAGAAATAACAAGCGCCTTGCACTTAGTGCAGTAGCCTTATCTATTCTAACCGTAACTAGCGCGGCAAGTGTTGCAAGCCAAGCTAAGATCAATAAAGTAAATAAAAGCGGAATGGAATCTGCCCAATCAACAACATTAAGTTTTGCTGATTGGCGTGCTCAACAAATGCTGGAAAAGCAGGATTTTACTGATCGTTTAATAGTTAAGTTTAAAAGCAAGCACAACGGAAAAGCTATCCCACCAGGACTCGCTAAAAAAGCTGGTTTATCGTTAAAACACGAAAAAGCCTTAAAAAATGGCCATCACATTGTTTCTTTCGGTAAAGAAAAGAACATTAAAAATGTGAAAGCAATGATCAACCGCATGAAAGAGCATCCTTCTGTCGAGTTCATCGAGCCTGATTACAAACGTTTTCTAATGGCGCAAAATCAGCCATGGGGTATCTCAAAAACGCAATCAGACCAATTAACTGATAACGACGGCGCCAATATGACCGTTTGTATTATCGATTCTGGTTATGAACAAGCAAATCCAGATTTAAATGCTAACAATGCAAGTGGTACTAATAACTCAGGTACGGGTAATTGGTATCAAAATGGTGGCTCTCACGGTACTCATGTAGCAGGCACAATTGCTGGTGTTAATAACAGTGAAGGTGTTGTAGGTATTATGCCAAATACCAATGTTAATCTGCATATTGTTAAAGTATTCAATGAAGCAGGCTGGGGTTATACCGGCGAATTAACTGACGCTGTTGATACCTGTGTGAATAATGGCGCAAAAGTTATCAACATGAGTTTAGGTGGTGCCGGTTCAAGTAATACTGAGAAAAACGCATTACAAGCTGCAGCTGATGCTGGCGTATTATTGGTGGCCGCTTCTGGTAACGACGGTAATACCACTATGTCTTACCCTGCTTCTTATGATTCAGTGATGGCTGTTGGCGCACTTGATAGTAACAATCAACATGCTGAGTTCTCTCAATACACTAGCCAAGTTGAAATATCAGCACCTGGTGAAGCTATTTTATCAACCGTTGCTGGTGATGGTCGTTTAGGCTTTATCAATGTCGGCTCTACAAGTTACGGCAATGATGATGTGGTTCCACAAACACATTACATTGAAAGCGGCGGTAATTATATCGTTAACAATGTTGATAGCAGTGCAAACGGTGTATTAGCAAGCTGTACGATTTCAGGCAGTAGCTATAGTTGTAGCAATGTTGCAGGTAATATCTGTTTAGCAGAGCGTAATGACAACCAAAAAGGCAGTAATTACCCAGAAATAAACCCAGCTAAAGCTTGTGCTGACGCAGGAGCTTCAGGTGTTATTGTTTATAGTGACAGTACACGCCCTGGTTTACAAAACCCATTCTTGGTTGATGCGACTAATGCAGTTACAGTACCAAGCGTTTCAGTTAGCCGTGCTGTAGGTCAACAGTTATTAACGCAGTTAGGTAGCGCAGCAACACTAACGGTTAATGGCTCACAAGATTATGCTTATTATAACGGTACTTCTATGGCAACACCTCATGTTGCGGGTGTCGCAGCAATTGTTTGGAGTAATAACATTGATTGTAGCGCTGATGAAGTACGAAGTGCATTAAAATCAACCGCAATTGACCTCAACGTTGCTGGTCGCGATGACAAAACAGGTTTTGGTTTAGTGCAAGCAAAAGCAGCGTCTGATGCCTTAGCCGCGTCTTGTGGTGGAAGTGTAACACCGCCACCACCGCCAACTGGTGACGACGTATTGGCTAATGGCATTGCCAAAACCGGTCTAGCGTCAAGTTCTGAACTTAGCTTTACGATGGAAGTTCCAGCTGGTGCAACCGATCTTAACTTTGCAATGACAGGCGGTACAGGGGATGCTGATTTATACGTTAAGTTTGGCTCAGCACCAACAAGCTCTAGCTATGATTGTCGCCCATATGCTGGTGGTAATTCAGAAAGTTGTCCAATTAGCACAGCACAAGCAGGCACTTACTACGTTAAAGTTGTTGCCTACTCAGCTTTCACAGGTGTTAACTTAACGGGTAGCTTCACTGAGCCTTCTACAGGTGGCGGTGCAACAGGTGGTAGTGCTTCTGTAACAGATATTAGTGTCGCTCGTCGAGCTTGGACTTATTACACTATTGACGTTCCAGCAGGAATGGCAACATTAGATTTCACTATGAGTGGTGGTTCTGGTGATGCCGATATGTATATTAGACGTGGCTCAAACCCAACATCGTCTACTTATGATTGTCGCCCGTACAAAAGTGGTAATAACGAAACATGTGCATTCACTAACCCTACTGCTGACACATGGCACATTGGTGTTTACGGATACTCTGCTGCCAGTGGTGTAAGCTTAGATGTTGTTTATAACCCTTAAATCGCGATGAATTAGCTTACCAATTTATAGCTAAAAGAAAGGGAAGCATTTTAGAATGCTTCCCTTTTTATTGCTCTTAATTTACTTTAAGCATACTTAGAGTTCCGAGCAAGCGAGTAAGAACCTATGTAGAATCAAATTATTTAGATTGAGCATTCCTCTAATTCGATACGACTCTATTTTTACCTGCAGATTTTGCTTTATATAATAAAAGATCGGCTCTGTGTATCACTTTATCAATATTATCATCTTCGTTTTTAAGCATAGTTAAACCAATACTTATTGTTAAAGTAATCGTCTGGTCCTGATATGAAATTAACAATTCTTCTGCCTTTTTTCTTAGTCGCTCAGCTATTTGATTCGCTTTATCAAACTCACAAGGACTTAACAACATGGCGTATTCTTCTCCTCCAACTCGACCAACAAGGTCATACTCTCGCAAGTTTTCTTTAAGTATAAGAGCGACTTGTGCAATAGCCTCATCCCCCATAGCATGTCCAAAATTATCGTTTACTTTTTTGAAGTCATCGATATCAATCATTAACATCGCACCACCGACACCTGTCCTCTGCATTTGAGCGATCTGTCGTTGTGCTGATTCAATAAAATGCCTTCTGTTATGTAACTTGGTCATGCTATCTATAGTGGCAAATTCATATAATTGTTCGTTTAATTTATTCAATTCTTTATTCGTCTGTTTTTGCATACGGCCAAACCTTAAAGCCAAGTAAACAAAAATTGATATGATGAAGATAGTACTTACTGCCACAAATAATAATGATCGTTGATCACTAATTGTTTGCGCCTTTTGATTTATAATCTCGCTTTTATTATGTAATTCAGTGTTTTGTTTTTTAAGTATGGCTTTTTTATTTACGATACTTTTATTTAACTCTATCAGTGTTTGTTCTTTTGTTGAAAGCTCTGCTATTTTTGCCTTCAATTGATTATCTTGCTGCCACATGTGATGCTTATTTTTTTCTATTTTCAGACGTTCAACGTCCATTTGAGATTGCATGGCCAGAAGTTTTTTTCTATTTTCATTAAGCTTAGCTATATTTTGGAAAAGTAAGCTGTTTTTCTCTTCTAGGCTGATTTTTATTTGGTCCAGTGCATCATTCTTTTTTGCCAACGTTTGGCTGATATTTTTTAACAATTGACGTTTTATTTCAGCGTCTTGAATGAGCTTTCGTAGCAGTACCTGTTGCTGATTTAACTGTCCCGCTAAATCTTCTTTACTACCCGCAAATTGAAGTAATTTATTAGAAATTTGAAAACCATATTTCACCAAATTTTCTCGATTAAGCTCTATGAATATTTTTCCATTTCTAACGACCAAGTTAACTAATTGTGATTCTTTGTTAACGCGTCCATCTACCACAATCAGCACAGATCCAAATCGATTTAAAATAGCAGGCATATCATTTAATTTTCTATCCGTGACGAACACAACTGAATAGTAATTTTTTTTGTTTGACTGTTTGGGGATGTCCTGAACGATTAAAGTTTTATTCTTAACCGTTATGCCAACTATTTTTTTTTGAATCTCTTCGTGTAGTGTCTTATTTTTACCTAACAAACCTATGATAATAGGGTCTGTGTCTGTTTTTTGATTTACATGTTTGATTATTTCTAACAAATAATGTGCTTTTGCTTCATCTAACGTTAGAGTGTTAAGCGTTTTTTCAGCAGACAACTCAAAACACGCAAGCAGTAGCAACAACGCAATGTTAGATTGAAAGAGAATTATCTTCATATAATAATGTGTATGAAAAACATGCCATACTAAAACTATAGCAGGTAAATTATTTTTTTATTTTCTAAGGCATGAGCTTTAGCTTCAAGCTGCAGCAACAAAATATGCATTTAATAGCTTGTTAGATGATTTCAGACTTGTTTCAGTTCATTAACGATAACATCAATAGATTTTGTGAAATATACAGCGATTATTATCAGTCGCTGTAATTCATTACTAACAGCTTTATTTTGACTACGGCATAACTGATTAACAGCTTCGACTCTTTGTATATAATTAGCAGGCACAACCGCTTGCTGCTTACTTTCTATTTCTATTAACGCCAATAAAGCGGTAAGTTCATGAGCGGGCAAAGTTGCTAGATTTTGATTAGAAAACAGATATACCTCAATAGCGGTTAAATTTTGGCTATCACGCTGACATAAGGCATCGCGTAACGTTTCATTGCTGCCAAATAGCATCATAGAACGTAAGTAATTAAAAGGTGGGTGGCTAGCTGTTGCTTGATTACCTGCCAATAAATAATGTAACGGATTGCGTTGCAAGTGGTTGGTTACCTTGAAATTATCTTGTAATTGCAATGCAGGAGTAAAAAAACTTAAGGTATCGTTCGTTTTAATCTGTGCAACAAGTGCAACAGGTAAACTTTTACTAGCAATTAATTTAGTGGCTAGTTGTTGATAGAAATCGAACGAAGAGATTTCGCTCATTCCTTGTTGAAACAGATGGGCTAATTGAACAACATTCTCAGCATCGCTTGAATCGAGATAATGTTGTTGCAAAGAATGTTCGTCATTTTGTGACAATAAATGAGTCAGTGTCCGCATATGTTGCTTCATTGTTTACCTTGCCTAGCCGAAAACGATTGAATGCAATGGTTTTAACGGATAAAAAAATACAGTCTGAATGATTACGGATATATATGCTAATTGTTTTCCTATGTATTATTTTTAACAACGAAGGTAAATAGTTACTTTTCATCATATATTCTCAATACCGTATTGTTCTCATTTAACCAAAATCTTTCAATAGCACGCTAAATAACTATCTAATGCATTGGATCTATGTGAGATTAGCTCACAATCAAAAAAGAACGAATAGTTGAGATGGTTTTACTAAGATACTTACGTATCGTATTGTTGTCTCAATATCGATCACCAGACAACAACAGGCCCCTTTAATGCTAAAAAAAACTATTCACTTATTATCATTAATCGTTTTATTGGCGGCTAAGTTCACCTTAGCGGCACCTTCAGCGGTTGGCGAGAGATTAACGCTAAATTCGACTCTCTTAAATGAGGAACGGGAAATTCAGATCCTGTTACCTGAAAGTTATCAAAGTAATCGTGCGGCAACATACCCTGTTATCTACCTGGTAGACGGCGACTATACCTTTCAAGGAACAGCAGGGATGTTGGATTTCTTAGCAAACAAAGGGCAATTGATTCCAGATGTTATTCTTGTCGGTATTGCAGATAAAGGTACTGATGTATACCGTCAATATATGACCCCCGCAGGATTAACCGCTCCTTTCAAAGAAGGTGATACGGGTAAGGCTGAGCTGTTTTTAAGTTTTTTAGAAAATGAACTTAAACCTTATATAAAAAGCCATTACAGAGCCGCAGAAAATTCAATACTCGTTGGTCATTCAATGGGAGGGTTATTCGTATTAAACGCATTGTTAGAATCGCCAAATGCTTTCGAAAACTTTGTTTCTATGAGCCCATCTGTTTGGTTGAATGACCATGCCATTATGGAAAAAGCAAAAAGCTTCATTGAAAAAAGTAAGCACCCACTCACTTCATTGTATCTATCTTTAGGGGATGAAAATAGGCAAGGGGTATACGGCGTTTTACAGCTATTAGATGAGACTCAACCTCAAAATATTAACTGGCAGTTTTCACATTATCCCGATGAAAACCATAATTCTGTCGGATTAGTTTCATTGCGAGACAATTTAAAGCAAATATTTAAAGGTTGGTATATTTCTGATAAAGAATTGGAAAATTCGATTACGCCAAATCAATTGATTACACATTACCAAAGTATTTTAGCATCGGTAAATATTAATCAAGCAATACCGACCCCCAGTGTAAGGTCTGCAATACGATATTTTTATCGTCAAAAGAAAGTCGATAAAATTGATGCCTTTATGGCTAAAGTGAAAAAAGAACTGCCGGCTTCAGAGCAAGCATTTATCAGGATACAGGCTAGCTATGCTGGTCATTATGATTCACCAAAGTCTGCATTGAAAATATTGCAGAGCGCTGAAAATCGTTTTAAACATTCAATTGAATATATAAAAAGTATCGCTGGTACCTATATGCAATTAAATAATACTGAAATGGCGACGCGCTATTATACAAAAGCATTAACATTAGCAACAACGTATAATGCCAATCAATGGCAAATTAATATTATTGAAGCTAAGTTATTAGCGTTAAAAATTTAAACTATTAAACAAGAGCTTAGATGTTAGAGCACTCAGTTTGGATTGCAATTTTATAGCAACCATTTTTCAGTGGTCTAACACCAATACCGCTTAGTGCATAACACCTAATGTTATGCCCGTTATTACCTAATAATTGGCATCAAATAATTTCTGCATATGATTATCATAACTGGAGTTGTTATTGTTTTCGCTCTTTATATAACTGTTAACGATTTGACTGAGCCTTGCTAAACCAATGGGCTTTTGGGCAATGTAAGAAAACTTATGACTATGTTCTGTTCGTTTTCCCAAATGTTTAAAATATGCAGTCAATAAAATTACTGGACAGTGAGGCCGTATCGAACGTACATTATTGAGGATTTCGGTTCCTCCTTGTAAATAATCACCCAGGATAAAATCAGTAATAACCAAATCGAAATCATCACACTGTTCATTTATATAAAGAATAGCTGATTTAACATCAGCATAATATTGCACCTCGTATCCTAACTCACGTAGCATTTCAACCGTGTAAGCTTGAACACCTAAGTCATCTTCAATATAAAGAATACGCCCAGATCCACGGATGAGCTCCGTTGAAAAAGGGTCGGTAATTACGACATCTTCTTCATGTGGAGTGGAGGTTGGCAAATATATTGTAAACGTAGAACCATAACCTACTTTTGATTCAACCTGAATCGCACCATTATGATTTTTGACTATTGTTTGACAAGAACTCAACCCCAAGCCATGTCCCTCATCTTTTGTCGTAAAATACGGTTTAAAAATAGCGTCTTTTTGATGATCGGTAATTCCAACCCCATGGTCCTGAATAGACACGGCAAAATAACTGCCAGAGCTAAGAGACAAAGACGCCGATTGACTAATTTGACATTTTTTAACGCTAACGACTATTTCTTCGTTTTTTAACGACGCCTGAGCAGCATTAATAAATAAGTTATTCATCACTTGGTGAATTTGGTTAACATCTGCATACAGTAAATTTTCAACGTTATTAGTTTCATACCTGATAGGCACTTCAATGCTAGGCTGTACAAACGCGATGCTCTCTTCAATCATTTCAGAAAGATTACAGACAACTTTGGTTACTTGACCACGTTCAGAATAATTCATAAATTTTTCTGTTAGTGCTGAAGCACGCTTTGTCGCATTTTCAATGTTGTTCAAGTATTTTAAAACTTTAGTTTCTTCACTGGTATTGGCTATTTTCATTTTTGCCATCTGGCTAGAAGCGAGAATCATTCCAAGAACATTATTAAAGTCATGTGCAAGCCCTGCAGCAAGAGTGCCTAGAGAATCAAGTTTTTGAATTGCTATGTTTTCATCTTCAAGCCTTTTTCGTTCGGTAATATCGAGAAAAGCCCCTAAAATTCCAGAGATATTACCCTGAGTGTCCTTTAATGGAATTTTACTCGTTTCAAGCCATGCAATTTGACCATTGGCTTGCTGCTGGCTTTCAATGATGTTCACTTCAGCTTTTCCTGAGTCCATGATGCGACGATCACATTCACGGAAAAAATCAGCCTCTTCTTTCGTCCAAGGCAAGTCATAGTCGGTTTTACCAATATAATCTTTTGGGGAATCAAGACCAGCAACATTAGCAAGTGCTTGATTACATCCGAGCCCTACACTGTTAAGGTCTTTCCAAAACACACAAAATGGCAAAGCATCTAGAACAGACTGAAATAACTCTTCTGAAGGCTGAGAAATGGGATCATTCGAATTCATATAACCAAATTCCCTATTGATAATAGCGAGAAAAATATAATAGCTTTTAACTATAGAACAAAAATAAAATTTGAGAGGAAATATGCACTTAAAAAACTGAAAGGGTTCATTGTATTACCCCCACCAACTATCACATTTCAATCGTTCGCTAAGCTAATTCGCTATCTTTTCATCACTAATGAAATCATTTGTTACTAAAAGCAGGTGAAATTTTGCAGGGATTGTCCATGATATAAATAGTCCAATATAGGTGGTTTTCCATTAATTTAAAATTTCTGCGACCATAAGTGCTCATGAGTTGTTATATGAATATATAGCAGAATAAAAATAGTTAATGACGATAGGTCTCCTAAAAATTCATATCAATATCAAGAATATTATTTGATCAGAATTATCAATTTTGGGTTAACGTAATTAACGTGTAAAAAACATATACCTTCGAAGGAATTGTAAATGCGTAGTCCACTAAAATTAATAGCTTTCATAATCTTTATGTCTTTTTTAACTTCTGCCTGTAATACAGGAGAGGTATCTGGGAACGAAACACCCGAGATTGGAGATGGTTATATCTTTGAAGAAGCTTCTTTTTCTAATATTGATTTAACCCCAGGATTAAATACTGGGACAATTAACATCATAAAATTCAAAGAATCTATTAGTGTGAAATATTCAATTTTTGTACCTGAGCATATTGGCAATGATAAAGTTCCTTTAGTTGTGGGTTTACACGGTAGAGGTCAGCCATCAGGCCATTTAATTAATTATTATTTAACACCCGCTTTAGGTGATTTAAGAGGAATAATTTTTGGTTTTGATGCTCCAGAAAATAGTGATTGGTTAGACGCTTCAAGTGTTTCCATGGTAAAAAAAATAATCGATATGGCAATTGAGAATTGGCCGATTGACCAAAATAAAATAGTGCTAACAGGCTATTCTATGGGGGGTACTGGAACATGGAATATAATCACAAAGTTCCCTACATTGTTTGCAGCAGCGATCCCTGTAGCCTCAACGCCTCAACCTTGGGTAGAAACACCCAATGCTCAAATACCTCTTTATGTCATTCATGGACAAAAAGATGATTACTTTTTTCTAAGCGATATTGAATCTGCTGTAGCAGAATTAAGAGCAAGAAATGCACAAGTTGAATTTGTAGTCATTCCTGATACCGCTCATGAAGAAATTTCCAAAACTATTCCATATTTATACGAAACGATTGATTGGCTACAAACAACGGTATGGCCAGAGTAATTCGTTATCAAAGGTGTTAACACTATTCACCACTTTCTAGCCTGTAGCTAGTCATTGGTGAATAGTTGGTTTTAATCAATATGCTTAAATTCAAGTAGCAAAGCATTCAAATTGGGCTATTCCTTAATTAGCAAACGCAGGTATGATGCTATTTGAAACCTGTGTCATTATTGTATCTTCTCTATCAACGCCAGTGAGCACAACAATGAGATCAAGCTCTGCAACCGTTATAATGCGTTGTCCTCCACCGCCCCAAGCTAAATTGGCATCATAACTTTTATCTCCGACTGTTATATTCGTTTGATAGCAAAAATAGCCATAGAAAAAATTTTGGGGATGCCAATCTGCAGTAGCCTTTGTGAGATTACTCGTGGCTTTAGCTAAATAATCGGCAGGGATCAGTTGCTCGCCCTGCCATTTGCCATTGTTGATGACCAAAGTGCCCCATTTGACCATAGCGCGCGATGTCATGCTCACTCGCCAACCTGCTTCTGGTAGCCCACTAACGCTAGTTCGCCAGCGATAATTCGTTATCCCCATTTTATCAAGAAGCTCCTTTTTAATAAAATCCTTGGCCGTGCCCGGCACGACGGCCTCGATAACTTGCATGACCAAATTTGGCTGACCACCACCATATAAAAAGCGTTGAGAGTCTGTGGTAATAGCCGCACTATGCTCCAGATAACGTTGAACTTGACCTTGGCCCTTTAACAACAAGGGTTTTTTATTGAGTTCTTTCCTTAGTTCGTCATTGATGTGAAGCCCAGAACTCATGGTCAATGCTAGGTGTAGGGTGATTTTTTCTGCACCGTCGACAAATTTGGCGGGGTCTAAATCTTTAAGAAAGTTGACCAAAGGTTTGTCCAAATCGGCCATCGTAAGATACCCCATCTGGATAGCACGGCCAAGCGCTAAGCTGGTGTAGGTCTTAGTCGCTGAAGATTGCATATGAGGTAAATTAATACGAGCACGATTAAAATATGATTCAAAGAGCAATTTACCCTTTTGAGCAATAAGCAGGCTGTCGTAATCACCGTGCTTAGCGTCAGCGATTTCTTGAGCTAGCTTAATAATATTTTCTTTATTTCCGCCATCAACGCCTAATTCGCCAACGGCGATACCGTCTTTTCTATCAGCTGGACTGGAATCAATATAGGCTGTTTTGAGCATAGGCATATCCCAAAATGAAATATCGGCTTCGGCGGGTGTAACTTCAGGTGCGAGATCATTATTTCCCTCAGCGATTTTTTCAGGGGAGGCAACGGCAAAACAGCTCAATAAAGCTAAGGCGAGTAAATTCTTGAATTTTAAATTGTTGATAATGGGTATCCTCTAAGTAGTGAACAATTATATGTGCTGCATGACTAAGTAAGATTTGTAATATGAAGCCAGCCAATGACTTGTTCTTCCACTAAAATACATTTTTACTTACATAATACATTTACATATAAAGCTGTGGAAAAAATTACAGAAACAAGGACTTTAAACAACTTAAAAGTTCTAAAACCTTCCAAAATTGCGGCGAAAACACCATTAGAGCAAAATTGAAGCACTAATCATTAACACTGAATTATCATAGAGTTAATTGGTAATTTTTTTTCCAACCCGCGACCTAATTGAGAAAGCATAGATTAAGTTAGCATGACGGCTTCTCGTGGTTTTTACGTAAATTAGAGCCTATTTGGGGAAAGTTGATTCAGTGAAAGTTAAGACAATACGATTAATGGCAGGTCAACCAAGTGAAAAGCAAAGCATGCATTTATAAATGGGTTACAATCCACCGATAATAAAATCTTCTCTATTCTTTGGAAATATTTTGGAACATAGTCAGCAATATCAATTGGGAACATGGATGATTTGTCCTCAAACTAATACTATATCCAATAAAGCTGATATTCATTCCATCGACAATAAAAGTATGCAAGTGCTGTTACTTTTAATTCAACAAGCTGGTAAAAAAGTCACTAAAGACCAAATATTTGAGCATATCTGGAAAGATAGGTTTGTAACCGATGACATATTATCCGTCACTGTCAGTAAAATTCGTAAGGTTTTAGGTGATAAGGCTCGCAGCCCAACGTTTATCAAAACATTGCCGGGTGAGGGTTACCTCTTAATTGCCAAGGTCAATAAAATAAATAGCACTAAACAGCATAGCTATAAAAAAATTAATTCATTACCCGTAAAGCTGACTGCTCTGTTCTTATTATTGGTGGCATTTCTTGTTATGTATTTCATCACAGCTGATGAAAACTTACCTTCTCATCAGATTAATATCAACTCCATCGCAGTATTGCCTTTTGATGACCTGAGTGCAGAGCAGGACAACCAGTACTTTGCCGATGGATTGTCTGATGCCATCATCAATCAACTTTCTCAAATCAAGTCGTTAAAAGTCATCTCCCGCTATTCTTCATTTACCTACCGAGGAAAATATAATGCAGCTGACATTGGTCAAGCATTGCAGGTAGATACTTTACTCGATGGCAGCGTGCAAAAAATGGGAGAACAGGTTCGCATAAATGTCAGAATATTTAGCACAAAAAATGGCCAACAACTCTGGTCGAAAACCTTTGATAGTGATACTCAGAACAGTTTTGAACTACAAGATAATATCAGCACCACAATACAAGAAATAATCCAACCGAATTATGCCTCAAAAGTTCCCCCCCTCAGCGCAATGCCCGCTAAAGAAATCAATGCTCAGGCATACGAATGGTATTTAATGGGACAATATCATTGGCGACAAAGGAATCCAAAATCCCTCGCCAAAGCCGTGACTTATTTTAAACATAGCCTTGAGTTAGAGCCTGATTACGCCGAAGCGCATGTTGGTTTAGGGATTACCTACGCGTTTCTTCATACTTATGGTAATTGGTATGAAAGAAGAGCAATAGAAGCAGCACTTCCCCATATAATGAAAGCATTAGCCTTGAAACCCAATTCACCGACAGCCTTGGCAGCCAAAGGAATGATCTTGTCCGATAAAGCTAAGGCGGGTTTAGGTGAGTTTAATTCATCGTTATATCAAGAAGCCCAACAGGCATTTATACGTTCACTCGAACTGGATAACAATGCCACGACTCATCACTGGTATAGCACATTGTTAAATCGAGTCGGCAATAAGTCGGCAGCCAAGCAACATCTCAACCAAGCGATTGAGCTTGACCCATTGTCAGCATCTCTGAAACGGTCATTGAGTTTTTTACTGAAATCAATGGGAAAACTAGATTCGGCCCAACGAATGTATCAACAGGCTTTAATTCTTGAACCGGATCATTTTTCACACGTAATTGAGTCAACGCATGTTTTCAGACATACCCAAAAAACAATTATCGCCATGGCAGAATGGCAATCCGCCAACGCTGAACTTTTCACAAGCTGTTCGAGCGATGAATACTGTGAACAGGTTGTTCTATCCTACTTAAGCATTGGAGCAAACGAAGCCGCAAATAATGTTCTCACTAAAATGTGGCCGAAGCACGGTCATTTATTAAACTCTTTGGATTTGATTAATTTCGGTTTAAAGGGGGAAGAGCATAAAATATTATCGTTAAAAGAACGATCAGCAGTAAGACGACCTAACAACCGAAGTACTTTACTCAACTTAGCCGTTGGACAACTTCGCACAGAAGCATTTAGACAGGCTAATGTCACTTTACTTAAACTCTATCCAGAATGGCGCAACCCCGTATCAATCAAGCTAAGTGATATCACCGCAGATAACTATTTGGCAATGGTATTCTATGCTGTAAGTCTATCCCATTTAGATGAAAAAACGTTCGCTGAAAATTTATTGCAAAACGTACAAACATTCCTCAAACAAGATAAAGTATTTGATAAAACTCAGGCTGAATTTACTTTAGCCGAAATCAATGCACAGTTGGGTAACACATCACAAGCATTACTCCACTTGGCAAGTGCGTTAGAAATGGGCTGGGTTGAGTCTTTCAATGGAGAGTGGTGGTCGTTGCAGAATAATCACCTTTTACAACCTTTGCATGAAGAAGCAAATTTCACATTATTACTGGAACAACATCAGGAAAACTTAAACGAATTACGAGAAATTGTTACGCTTAAGTTAAACACCATTCCTAGTTTGATAAAATAATACCTAACAGACACAAGCTTTTATGAAGGCCAACACCATTAATAATACACAAATTGTAATGAATAGAACTGCATATATATTGTGCAACTAAGCATCAGTTTATAATGCTTCATTTTCAAGCTTGATCACTTGTTCACGTAGTTTAGCTACACGTTCGGCAATTTGTTCTAACAACTGAATAAACTCAGGACGCTGTTGTAATGAAGCTAACATGGGATCTTTCTGCGCCCACTGATAATCAATAAAACCCAGTGAGACGGCTTGTTGAAAATACGTTAAAGCAAGCTGTTCATCTCCTTGACTAACATACAATAAACTAAGTAAATAAGAATAACTTGGCCATTCTTCCCCTCGACTAATTGCTTTTTTGACCGCAAGGGTTAATTCTTCCAACAAAACCACATCGTCTTGGAGAATAGCTAATCTAACCCGAGCATGTAATGGAAACTTAGACCCCATAAACACTGAAGCACGATCAAAAAAAGCAATGGCTTGTTGAGTCTGTCCCAACATCATGTGTGAAATAGCACCACTATATAATGCACGGCGATTGGTCGGGTCTATCTCTAAGGTTTTAGTGATTATTTCTAGAGATTTTTCGTATTTTTCTTGGCGATTATAGAGTTTGGCAATGTCATTTCTTGCCATCAAATAGTCGGGTTTCAATAACAAACTATCTTGGTAAGATTTTAATGCATGTTCTGACATCAACAACTCACGAAACGTGTTGCCTAAATGAATATATGGGATAGGATCTTTCACATCAATTTGAATTGCTTCGATATTAGCCCGATAAGCAGCTAACAAATTCCCCATTATTTGGTGTATTTCAGCGTTATTATTAACAGGTGCGGCCCATGTTGGATCAAGTTCAGCACTCATTTTATTGGCAGTGATTGCTTCGCTGAAATTTCCCTGTGCAAACAAAGCCAAACCTAAAGCTTTATAAGCGCTCGCACTGTTTTTAGAGAGTACAATGGCTTTTTCTGCAAGATTAACGGCTTTGTCGGTTAAGCTATAGTCTGTACCAAATTGCAAATAGCCCTGCGCATAAACATTGGCTAAGCCAGAATAAGCTCGACTATAGTTTGGATCAGCTGCCATGGCTTTTTGATAAAGTTTAGCCGCAATATTATTATCTTTAGGGTGGTAGCGAACATAATAAGATTGCGCTTGATTAGTAAAGTCGACTGCATTAAATCGTGCCGCAGATACTGGAGCTGACTTTTCTAAAGTCTGCTGATTATAAGTGATAAGTAGTGTAGAACTAATTGCCGTTAACAGTAAAATACATAATCCTGTCAACAGATAGCGATTTCTATTACTCCTGATTTTGGCTTCAGTTGATCTGGTGATTAATGCTGGTAATTGTTCAAGTCGTTCTGTTGGAGCAACTAAACGATAGCCAACACCGCGTACGGCCAAAATGTAATTTGGTTCAACCGATTTATCTCCAATCACACCTCGTAATCGAGTAACGCGTTGTTTAAGACTTTCATCCGAGACAATACGTCCTTGCCAAACAGCTTTAATTAACGTTTCACGGTTTACCGCTTGTGGTGCTTCTTCAGCTAAAGTAAGGAATAAACGATAAGATAAATCAGGCATTTTTAGGGCTACGCCGTCTTTATAAATTGTTTGCTGCGCAGTATCAATCAATAGATCATCACCTACTTTTATAAAGCTCATCTAACAATCCCTAACAATTTTTACGTATTTCAAAACCCGCAGACTAGCATTATCAACCGAGCATAACAATGACAAAAGCCTTTTGAATTGGGCCCTCCATGGCAATGTGTCACCAAGTGTCACCAAACATATCTTTAAATAACCAAGCGCTGATGGTATTCACTTTTCAATGTTGATAAGTTCGCAACATCAAGTTAATCGGAGAAATAAAATGTTCAAATTATTGATGCTAGCAATTTTGCTACTTTGGAAATTACCCGTGCACGCTGATGCTACATTGTCTATTAATGCAAGTATCAAAGAAAACACCGAGATAGTGACACGAAAATTAGCCAACCAATTTTTGATAAACAAAGACGACGATCTTTCTGTCAAACTAGATATTTTGTTGAAGAAAGCCAATGAATACGCAGGATTTAATGGCTCACTGTTAGTCGGCAATAGTCGTGGACTGCTTTTTTACAAACAGATTGGTTTTGCCGACCGCGAGCACAAAATACCCTTAACTGATAAACATCTTTTTAATGCCGGATCTATTGCCAAAGAGTTGACCACAATCGCGATAATGAAACTAATAAATGAAGGCAAAATTACTTACCAAGATAGTGTTGCCAAATATCTGCCCAATTTGGCCTCATGGTCGCATAAGGTAACAATCAAACAACTGATGTCTCACACTTCAGGTTTGCCACGTATTCAATGGCACACTTTAATTGAGTCTGAAGATGTCGATGAACAAATAAAAAACATCCAATCATTGGCTTTTGAGCCTGGGCAAGATTTTTTATATGGCAATATAAATGTTGCAATAAGAGCCTCTATCGTTGAAGCGGTAACTAAAATAGACTTTCAAACCTTTTTACAACAGGAGGTTTTTTCAGTCGCCGATATGCAGCACTCAATAAACCCCAGAACGATGACACAACACAATAAGTCAATGGTATACAAATTAGATCTCAATGCAATTTCCGGCATGACCCTTTTTACCACTCCTTACGACTTGTATAAGTTTGAACTGGCACTTTGGCAGGAAACGATTGTTTCTGCGCAAAGCATTAAGGATGCTCTGCCCGGTGACATATTGTCGGGCAGTATCAACAGAGCTTTCTTTGATTTTGGTGGGTATTCTACTAACAATGAAGGGAAACTCATCAGTTGGCAACATGATGGCAGTGCCAACCCAGATCACCATGCTTTAAAATTTCATGATTTTGAAAATGACCTGATTATCGTTTTAATGTCGAGTGATGGCAGCAAATCAACCCTATTTGACTTCAAGCGGAGTATTTTACCAATAGTTAGCGGTGCGAATGGTGAGATCCCTTTGACTTGGTGGTTTCAACATCAGATGTTGAAAAATGGCTTTAATTCAGCTTTTAATCAGTTACAACAAAGGGTTCATAAAAAGAGCGAATTCGTTCCTTCAGAGTCAGATATCAACACCTTAGGTTACAAACTGATGAAGGAAAATAACCAACTTGCAGCTCGAGTATTCAAGCTGAACCAGAACCTTTTTCCGTCGTCCCCTAATACTTATGACAGTTATGCTGAAGTATTGATTAAATTAGGTCGAATGAGTGAAGCAGAAAACATGCTTAAACGAGGGTTGAGTTTGGCAAAAGAACAAAAGATTGCTCATCTCGTTAAGTCATTAACTCGACAATATAAACAGCTCAATAAATAACGGCACTAGCTTGAAAATATAACAACTTAGTATCGAGTTATGTACATGCTTTAAGGCACGATGTTTCTACATAACAATACAACGTTAACGTCTCTCCTGAGTATTTAATCGATTGAGAAATAAAGGCCATGGTGCGCTAATCGAAACCCATTAGATCATGGCCGTTATTTATGTCACTTTTTTGATTACTCAGGAAAAATTAAATTATCGAGTACATAATAATCATGACATCAGCACACCTTAAACTTATTTTCTTCACTGCAATACTGTTTTTCATCAATTCATGCCCAGTCTTTGCTAATAACATGCCGATTGAAACAGGAGTTTTAACTCAACAGCAAATAAAATTATTGGATGATAAGGTCGACAATGTATTGAAGCAATATGGCATTGTCGGTCAGTCAATTGCGCTACTACATAAGGGGCAATTAATTTATCGTAAAAGTAATGGCTTGGATGATATTGAAAAGAAAACAAGCGTAGAAAATAACACGGTTTACTCAATATATTCTGTCACAAAACTCTTTGTCATCACCTTAGTGTTGGATTTAGTCGATAAAGATAAAATTGAATTAGACCAAACGATTGGCCACTATTTAAAAGATATTCCTCAAGCTTGGCAGTCTTTAACTATCAGGCAACTTTTATCACACACTTCAGGATTACCTGAATTCTTTTCTATTGAAATAGAGTTACCAGAAAACCAACGTGATGTTATTGAACAACAGGCTAATAAGCCTTTTCAATTTACTCCAGGCAGCAGAAGTAAGTATATTCAAACTGGATTTTTATTAATTAAAAAGCTGATTGAGCAAGAAACTGGTCAAGCTTTTGTCAGCGCGATTAATAATTTAATCGTTAACCCACTAAAACTCAAACATACTTCTTTTGGCGGCGGAGATGTTGAAGTTATTAACCGCACCAACCATTACTACACCCTTGAACAAGGAAAATTCATTGACCGAGGCATACACCCTTTTCCTCGTTATACGTTCGCCAGCAGCGGCCTAAACAGTAATATACAAGATATAGCGATATGGTTTAATGCGTTAATATCCGGAGAAATAATAGCAAAAGAGACACTTTTTGACTCATGGCAGCCAATCCACCATACCAATGGGAATGTAGGTGAATATGCCAATGGTTGGCAATATAAAAATGATGGAAGAATAACCACCATAGGTCATTATGGTGGTCGTGATGTCAACTTAAGACATATTTTTTTAAACGAAGACCCAAATGATGCTGTGACTGTTATTCATTTGACCAATGGTCGCGCTAAACCTTTTTTTAATATGTTGGAGTTCTCTATCAGTTTGGCAAACGTCGTTCTGCCCGGGTTACAAGATAAAGCCAGTGCACTTAAAGAAAACATGGCTCAATTAATGGCAGACAATAAACTGGGCTTAGCTATCGAGTATTATCACCGCTTTAAAAAGTCATCTAAAACGCACAATGTCGATACTGAAAAAGTGATTAATGATCTAGGGTATGAAACCATGTTTAATCATTCGACTACCACTAAAACGATTGAATTATTCAAACTCAATATCTTGGCATACCCCGATTCTGCTAATTTGCATGACAGCTTGGCTGAAGCGTACCTAAAGGATAATAACGATAAGCTTGCCATTAAACATTACAGTAAGGCCTATGAAATGGATGCTACTTTAGATTACATCCCTGCCATTTTAAAACGATTAAACAATAAGAAAAGCAAGTAATGTCTGAGTAAGTAAATTTTAACGTTAAGCTTTCGTCTTAACGTTTTCCTTGAATATTAAGCTATAGACTAATCATAGTGGCACGTCTTAAACGCCTTACTTTTTTAATGCATGGTGCGATGCACATCACCTTCAAGGCTTTCTATGTCACTTAACATTATCTTGTTGTTACTAACATCATAGCTAGAAAAGTCATTTAAAAGATATTTATTGCCTTTATCTTTTTTATGTAATGGCACGGCATTTAGATAATCACCATCGCTTTCATCGCTTCCATAATACAAAACATTTCCGTCTATTTTTACATGATAAAAGCCATTAGGTAGGGTCACTTGGGTATCAGTAAACTTATGCTGCTCACTGGCTAAATCATTCTTAAAAGTAAGTGAATTAGTACGATATAAAGCATTACTCTGTTGCTCTACTAAATAGCTATATTCAGGATGCTGGCTATCGGTAAGACCATAAGCCCATTTACCATTGAGTTGTTGAATTTTATTATTAAACAAATTGACGACCATTAACTCGGGAATACCGTTACTAACGGTAGTAATTGCCACAGCACTTTTTGATAACCAATCAAGAGAGATGATAGGTTGTCCACTGGTAAAAATTAAGTGTTCTTTTTTGAGCGTTGTTAACGGGTTAACTTCATTTAAAGTGCTTATGGGTAAAAGATAAACCTCATTACCCGTATTTAATAATACACGCTTGTCATCGGCTGAAACTGCGATATAGTCCAACCAATGAGACTGAGAAAAATTACTCACTATCTTGGCTTGTTTAGTATCATACCGCCCTAAATACAATTGTCTGCGACCACTACGCTTTGAAATAAACAAGTATTGTGAGCTAAGATGAAATAGCCCGGGGTTCATATCGTCAACCCTTGAATTATCAATGCCGTTAACTTGTTTTGGTGGTACTAACCAGCGGTTACTATAATTTTTATGCTCAGTACTGAACAATAAATTTTTGTTATCAGGAAATAACGACATTTGTGGCGATAAATATTCAGACACACTGACAACCGTATGAGGGTTGTCGCCATTTATATCACTTTTAATAATTTGATGAGCAGGCGGCGCAGCATAATAATAAACTTGCTCAGAATCATGATGCCAAATAGCTTCAATAACTGGGTAGTCAAACTGCAACCCCTCTGTTATCTCGTTATTAAGTAAATTCAATACCTGCAGCTGGGTTTTGTGATCACCGTTAGTACTCATTATTAATAGTTTATTGCCATCCGGTGAAATATCAATATTATGATGTCCCCACCCGACCGGCTCAACTTGCGTTACAAAATTATGCTTTTTTGTTACTAAGTTAAAGGCGTATATTTGGTTTGGCCAAAAATTTTGCGGTTGTGCGGTGTAATAAATCATCTTTTTACTGAGATGGTAATCAATATCTTTTATGCGCTTATCACTACAATCAAACAACTTTTCAGTTTGTTGCCACAGTATTGCTTCCTTGGTTTGCCTTACTTTTTTATCATATTTTATTTGCGTAAGAGCTGCTTGATAAACACCGCAGCTGTCTTGCTTTTTATCCAGATAAAATAAGTTTGTCGTTTCAGCACCTTGCCCAGACACCACGGCGATAATTTGACTAATATTGACTGAACCTATTTCAACCGATTTTACTTTTGCTGTGTGAATGTTTTTTATCCACAGTTCGTTTATTGTATTTTTTGAATCTTTTTTCAAATAAAAGAGATGATGACTATCTGGGTGCATTAGAGCGGATTTTTCTGCGCCATGTGCACGTGTCAATTCCATGGTATAACGATTAACACTGTCGCTTTTATTATCGTCACTAAATCCTTGCCATAAATATAGGCTAACAACCAATAATAGAGTAATGATTGTGGCACTAAGAGCGTGATTTCTAAAACTATTAAATCCATTTTTGTTGGCGTTATTATTTACGCCACGATTTCCGACATTAATAGCTTTGTCTTTTTCTACTGGGCTTAAGTATTCAAGCAAGTTCACTTCACATATCAGCCGATAACCTCGTTTAGGCACGGTTTGAATATAACGAGGATTTTTAGGCTCATCGGCTAGCACTTTACGAAGATTGGCAACCAGCTTATTGATAGCATTATCAGTAACAAGTGAGCCTGCCCATAAACTATCTAAAATATCTTGCCGAGAAATAATAGTGTTTGGCTTATTAACAAACAGTACTAACAATTCAAATAACTTAGGCTCTATCACTATTTCTTTTGCTTGGCATAATAAGCGTGCCTGTTTCTCATCAAGAGTAAATTCACCAAATTGGATCATAACGTTTTGTTTTTACCTTGAAATAAAAAGAGAAAATAGCGACTAAAGGCCCATCAGTGTATCACGCAGCAGATTAGATAAAAAAGCGACTCTATGAATAAAGAAAAGAATTCGTTTAAAAAAACAGACTAAAGCAACCTTTATCACCTTTTCGTCACCTTTTTTCATGCATTCGTCATTACATTATCGCTAAAAAACATAACAGTAAGGTAATACCAACAAGCTATTCAATTAAAAAGGTTACTTTATGTTTAAACAAGCAATATCAATATTCATCATCCTATTGTTCGCTCACATTAGCACTGCAAATGCCAACGTACGGGGAACCTCAATAACCGACAGTTTACCCTCTAAAATACTGAGCGAGCAACGAGACTTAATAATACACCTACCAAATAACTATCAGCAAAATACCGATCTTAATTATCCTGTACTTTATTTGTTAGACGGCCAAAGAAATTTTGGTCATGCTGCAGGTACATTAGACTTACTCAACCAAGATGGTAAAGCGCAAGATATGATTATAGTTGCCATCAAAAACACCCATCGAACTAGAGATTTTACGCCCACTTATGATGAGAGTTATAACCAATGGGGAATTTCTGGTGGCGCTGATAACTTTCTTGATTTTATCGAACAAGAGCTGATTCCCTATATGAATAAAAACTACCGCACCAACAATTTTAAAATATTGTCCGGTCATTCTTTAGGTGGTTTATTGGCAGTCTATGCATTGCAATCAAGACCTCACTTGTTTCAAGGCCACTTCGCCTTTAGCCCAAGTTTATGGTGGCATGATCAGGTGATATTTAAAGATGCTGAGAAATTTTTAACCACTACAGCTGAATTAAATAGCTATTTATATGCAAATTTGGGGAATGAAAGTGGTGACATGTTAAGTGCTTTTCACAAATACACTAAATTATTAGAAACGCATACCCTTAAAGGCTTTACTTATCATTCAGACATCGATAAAAAAGAAAATCATGGTACCAGCGCACTTATAGGCCAAACCCTAGCATATCGATATTTATATGCATCGTTGCAGTGCCCAAAAGAGGTAATTGACCAAGGTATTCCTGCGATTGAGCAGTTTTACAAGATACAGTCTGATAAATATGGTTATTTAATCAAGCCGAGTTTCCATGCAATGAATCACGCAGGCTATATCGCGTTAGAAAAGAAAGACATTGCTATGGCAATAAAAACATTTGAGGCTAATGTGAAAAACTACCCATACAAAGCTGATGGGTATGACAGTTTAGCCGATGGCCTTGAAGCAAATGGGCAACTTAAAAAAGCACTTAAATTTAGGAATTTAGCCATTAAAAAAAGCCTAAACGAAAATGTTGAAAATAATGCAATGAAAACTCGCCGAGCCAATTTATTAGCCTTAATTAAGAAAAATAAAATTCAAAATGGTGATACCGTGATTAAAGGAAAATAGAACGAGTGTCGAATAACTCTAGAGGGAGCTCTATATCTTGAGGTAGTTTATACCCAAGCCGCTTGAAGTAAACTGCTTTCCACATATTCAAGTGCCTTGGGTAAATAATCTCTAGGGTTTTTCTAACCAACTTATTATTAGTGCATTATGTTTGCTTTAAATAGAGCAAGAATCTATTTTATTTCACCTTTTTGTCTCAATAGTGTTGCTATGATTGGAATTGACGGTTAGGTTACTAAATGAGCAGTTAGAATCTTCTGGTAAAGTTATTGCAAAGTACTAAGCTTAACTTTAAGAGCTCTACCGTGAGTTAGTATTAGTTAAATAAAAGATATACAGGAAACTATGAGAAAACTAAGTTTATTTTGTATTTTTGCACTATTACATTTCCAGCTATTCGCTGCGGAAAAACTTAGAATTTTCACCTGGGAAGGTTATGTGAAAGCTGAGGATATAACTCAGGTGAATCAAATATTATCAAGCCAAGGCTATAATTATCAGGCTGAAGTCATTGCCACTAAAGCAGAAGATGCTGATCAAATGTTTTCGGTGATCAGAAATAAGCAATGCGATATTACTTTTCTTACACTTTTTTTTATTAAAATGCACGGAGAGCAAACGTCGAAGTTACTACAACCCATAAACACTAATTCACCGAGGTTAACTAATTACAAAAATTTGGATCCAAATCTCACCCATTTAGCCATGGGTATGCAAAATGACAAGCCGTTATATATTCCTTGGGGCGGCGGCATTTATGGTTTTTTTGTTAATACAGATAAAGTCAAAGAAAAGGACATTCCTACCTCTGTAAAAGATCTATGGTTACCTCAATGGCGTAATAAATTTTCCCTAAATCAAGGACAATTTTGGTATAACGTGGGCTTGACACTGCAGGCTTTAGATCATCACCCGTTTTATTTAGAGCAATTAGCACAATTAAATGATCGCATTCAATTAAAACATTTAACCTCGAATCAAGGGCTTGTGTTCAATAAACTTAAGCAACTCTACCAAAATGCGGGAGGGGTCTGGCAAAGTTCCACAAAATTTTCAGATGATTTACACATAGTTTCCAGCTGGGGACCTGAGATAAGTGCACAAAATAAAAAAGGGCCAGTTTGGCAATTAATTAATTTTGAAGAAGGACATTTAGCTTGGCTTGATACTATTAATTTTGTACGGGGATTAAAAGGTAAAAAACTTGAAGCAGCAGAAATTGTTGCAAATTATTTTATTAATAAAAATGTCCAACAAAGAATAGCCAGTGAGCTGTCCATGTTACCTGCTTCTATTAATCTCGACAGTCGTGGGTTATTAGACCAATACCCCAACCTTTTTAATGCTAATTTGTTTGTTCCGCCCTATAGTCGGCTATCTTATAGCGTAATGAAACAAATGGTTGAGCGGGTTGACTCTTTTCATTAATCTCCAGTTGGCCATTGATAGATATACACATGCTTTATTGAATAACGTTAACTGCCGCCTTAATTGTATTTTAGTAACCCCACAACATGCCATGACGGTTTAACTGACGAACCTCCCGTTATTTACTGATATATCAGAATCACGGCCGTTTACGCATGATTTTCGTGCAGCAATCAAAAGACTTGAACAACCCCAAAATACTGATTCATAAAGCTATGACTTAATTTTGTCTTTGATATGTTTAACTTGGGTTCCACGCTCAATAATACATTCATTTTTCATTAGCTCACCATTAATACGCACGTCATCAAATTTAATCGGTAAGCCCATAGATTGGTAAAAACTTTCTCCTTCTTGCAAGTGAAAATGTAAATGGGGCTCAGTGCCATTGCCACTAAAGCCACATAGGCCAATGAGTTGCCCTTGACTTACCTTATCGCCGACTTTTGGAGCAATACTATTACGTAACAAATGAGCGTAAAAGCCGTATTCTCCTTCGGCATGTTTAATAATTATATAATTACCAGCCATTTCCCGCGCTAAGAAATCAACAACAAAATATCCAACACAAAAACCATC
>Ga0209292_1000565_pt1 | contig 48226 bp, 49 predicted proteins | sample GOMGulsemesocosm_2_FD_184634 | JGI IMG/M metagenome (GOLD analysis project Ga0209292, IMG submission 184634) | Methane-oxidizing microbial communities from mesocosms in the Gulf of Mexico - GOM9C Gulf of Mexico (SPAdes) (version 2) | ecosystem: Environmental > Aquatic > Marine > Cold seeps... | reverse complement strand
CTTCAACTAACCCCGTTCATATACACCCAGATTGATCATTTAATGTTCATATTTAAAGAATGCAGGCGTATAATAATAGTTACCAGCTCCCATGGTCGCCCCCGTTTAGCGGGTGATTGTGCATAGGCTATAGGCTGAAAGCTTTAGCCGTCTGGTAAGTCTGGCCATTGAGTATGCCGATGGGTACGTTTGATCGAAAGGGTCAAGTGACTTGTCTAGACTGGTGTACCGGTGGGTGAGCTTGGATGTTAGTTGAGATCTGAGTATCCAGCGCCAGCGCCTGTTGGGTTCAAAACCGATAAAGCGCTCAACAGTATCGTGGTGACCCGTTACCACCAGAGAATCTGACGAGAGCCGTTCCTTTTTCCGACCGAAGGGGCGGCTTTGCTTTTATACCTTCTTATTCGATTACATCTATCTAACGCTACCTAGCCGCCATGCATCTTTGGCGGTCTTCGGTGCCGACTCTGCGTCCCTCCATCACCGCCAAATTCACTATGCCACTACAGTTGGAGCTTTTTATAGGTGCGACGTTTATAGCACCATGTCTATTTGCATCTTATCTAATGCTGAAAACTGGCGCGATAAAAGTATATGATGTTCCTGAATAGCTGAAACCGTGGAAGCATAAAAATTAACCCCCTGCGCCAAAACAGGAATAAATTACTATGAGGCAATTTGATAAGCGCAAGGGTACTTTTAAGCCTCAGCGGATTGACGATTTACAAGACGACGTTAGTTCCTGCGTAGGAATGCACTGCACTTGGGAGGCAATACGGCTTATTGAAGACGGTGATTATGCAGGCCAATGGGCCATGACCCCACTCCTAAATGCTAATGATATGCCAAATGTCCCGTTCGCGTGGACTCCAGAGTGCGATATTGAGTTTGATGAAAATGAAACGCCGCCCTGCTGATGCGTGGAGAATTATACGCAAAATGTTTGAAGTGTGTGGCTGTCAATTACAGGGTATTCCCCCGGCTCTGAACTAGCACCTACATACTGCCTAAATTTTTCTATATCAATTTGATATTTTCCTGCCTTCATATCCAGGACGGCATTTTCGGCTAAATAATAAGACTTACATGACTTACACTCCACGAGCTGCTTACCAAAATACATCTCATTTATTACTGCTTTTTCTTCGCATATATAACAGTTTGACATTGCGGCCTCCTTTCTGCGTAATCGTCCCTACAAACAAACCACACGGCTCAATGATAGAGCTGAGGCATAGAACCATGCAATCAATGAAACACCTAGCCACCCTGCTCGCTGCGCCTGCCAGGATTAAATTCTTATGAGAAGCATTGGCGAATGTATAAACCGGGTTAAGTGCGGCCAGCAAATAACGGACGAAGAAACAGCTGCGCTGGATGATTGGCTCGACAAGAAAAAGCGCAGCCAAAGCAGATTTTATCGCTATCTGATAATCGCCGCGTTTTTGGTTTTCGCTGGCGCGCTATTCCTGCCCTCCTTCGCTTTTGCCTATGGGCCTTATGATGCTGAGGTGATCGACGTTAAAGACGGCGACACGGTGCGCCTCGCTGACTTTTTCATAGTACCCATCCAAAGTCTCACTCCGCTCACTCTCAATTGAGCTTTTAATATCTCTTGCTAAAGGAATAAATAGGTTCCGGCGGCAGTTTCCAGGAAGCCAAGAACTCAATCATTGATTATATTGCTGGCTATTACAGCCAAACCAGACCGCATCAACATAACAGCGGTTTAAGTCCAAACGAGTCTGAGCGAAAGTTCTGGATTGAATATAAAACCGTGACCAAATTTAGTTGACCACTACAAACCAACCCATTCATATACATCCAGATTGATCATTTAATGTTCATATTTAAAGAGTGAAGGCGTATAATGACAGGTACCAGCTCCCATGATCATTCCAGTATCGAGTGGATGGTTGTGTATAGGCTAAAGGCTTTAGCCATCTGGGAAGTCTGGCCATTGGATATGTCGATGGGTACGTTTGATCATATGGGTCAAGTGCCTTGTCAGGTATGATGTATTGATGGTTGAGCTTGGACGATAGTCAAAGTCTGAGTATCCAGCGCCAGCGCCTGTTGGGTTCAAAACCGATAAAGCGCTCAACAGTATCGTGGCGAGCCGTTACCGCCAAAGAGTCTGACGAGAGCCGTTCCTTTTACCGAAGGTGCGGCTTTGCTTTTATGCCCCCTCCCCCATTGATAGGTGTCGAAGACTCGAATCCCTTCCTCACGGTTTCTCTCTAAAAGAGAGAAACCAAAACCGCCAAACTAGTGCGAATTTTTATCACTTGCCCCCCTTTCAGGCCTTCTTTAATTAAAAGAAGAATTGAGAACACTATGTAATTCATAAAATCGTAGTGCCATAACACCTGGCTTGCTGGCTCGTACCACTATTGAGCCATCTTGATACACGGCTTTACCGACTATCTAAATTTGCCCGCCACTCCAAAAAGCGGATAATAGAACTCATTATCTCTCGTTTACTTACAAATCGCTCATTCGAGCAGGAGGTCTGTATGACTACACTAGACGAGCTGGTTGAGCGTCACGTCACTGAATATAACGCCCGCCTGAAACACTTTGATGAAATGGCCGAAAAGGCCGAATCGCTTGAGGAACAACGCGATCGCGAAGAGTTGGCTGAGTTAAGGGCTCACCGCTCGCAGTTCGCTGATTTCCTGCACGAACTCAAACACAGCCCATCACAGAAATTATTGGATAGCGGCCCGATGGCGATTTGGGATGTAGTCGCTGACCGGCTGGAAAAGCTGGTCGCAAAGATTATTCATTAAAGCTTTAGGACGGCCAGTGTTGGCTACATTCGGAAGGATCAGACTCGGGTAATCTCCGAGCGCGCCCATCAGGTGTGCCAAGATAAATAAAACCGATAATTTGTTCGTTGTCCGCCAGTCCTAAACCAGCTTTCACAGTATCATCAAAGGCTGGTGAGCCAGTACGCCAATAGGCGCCAAGCCCTAACGCATAAGCGGCTGTGACAATGTTATTCGCTGCTGCTCCGGCAGTAATAATCTGTTCTATCTCTGGCACCTTTGGGTGCTCCGTCAGACAGGCAATCGAGACAATAATTATCGGTGCACGCAAGGGTTTGTTGCGAGCTTTGGTCAACGCCTCGTCATCAATCTGTGGATCATTAACCTGCGCAGCCTTAGCCAGTAAATCGCCAAAGGCTTGTCGCCCGGCTCCTTCAATAATCAGAAACCGCCAAGGTTTAAGCATTTTATGATCAGGCGCGCGCATGGCAGCTTTAAGCAACACATCGAGCTGTTCAGCTGTTGGGGCTGGCTCCTTAAGCAAAGGGCTTGAAATGCGGTTATGTAGCGCTTCGATAGCATCCATTTATATATCCTAGGTTCTTAAACCTTTGCTGTTTTTAAGCAAATACAAGGCAAAAATAAACATGGCCACCACGAACAGCGAGATCATCGCAAAGGCAAAACCAACATTGATGTCGGATACACCCAAAATGCCATAGCGGAAGCTGTTCACCATATAAAGGATCGGGTTAGCCATTGAGACATTTTGCCAAAACTCGGGCAGTAGCTGAATGGAATAAAACACGCCTCCAAGGTAGGTCAATGGCGTCAGCACGAAGGTAGGAATAATCGAAATATCATCAAAACTACGGGCAAAAATACCGTTAATAAAGCCCCCCAGCGAAAATAGTAGCGAGGTCAGAAGAATAATCGCCAGCGTCACGCCCAGATGTGCGATATGAAGCTCGGTGAAGAATAACGACAGGGCTGTAACGATCATTCCCACCATCAAACCACGGCCCATGCCACCTGCCAAATAGCCCACCAAAATCACCCAGTTGGGCGTTGGTGATACCAGCAACTCTTCAATTTGATGCTGAAATTTGGAACTGAAAAAGGAGGACACAACGTTGGAATAGGAGTTGGTAATGACCGACATCATGATCAAGCCGGGCACGATGTAGGACATATAATCAAAGCCGCCCATGTCACCAATACGGCTGCCAATCAAATTACCGAAAATCACAAAATACAGCGCCATGGTGATAGCGGGTGGAATCAATGTTTGCACCCAGATACGGGTAAAACGTCGGATTTCCTTACGAACAATGGTGCTGAGAGCAATCCAGATTTCCTGCGGATTCATGATGGCGCTCCCGACTGTTCGTCAGGCATGCTTTTTGCCACCAGTGATACAAACAGCTCCTCAAGACGATTGGCTTTATTGCGCATACTCGTGACGCGAACGCCCTGTTCGCTTAATGCCTCAAACACCTGATTAATGTGCTGCCCGCTGTTTACTCGAATTTCAAAGCTACGTGAATCTAGCAGTTCAATTTCAAAACCACTGATTTGAGGTGCAGCGTGTAAGCTATCTTCCACATCAAAAATTAAAGTTTCAGCATTCAATTGGCGCAATAAGTCCTTGGTGCTGGAATCCTCAACAATTCGTCCCTGATCGATAATGGCGAGATTGCGACACAGGCTTTCAGCCTCTTCCAGGTAATGCGTCGTGAGAATAATGGTGGTGCCGGAGGCGTTAATTTCCTGCAAAAACTCCCACATGGATCGGCGTAATTCAATATCTACACCGGCGGTCGGCTCATCAAGAATCAGAATTCGAGGTTCGTGCACTAACGCTCTGGCGATCATTAAACGGCGCTTCATGCCGCCTGATAACATCCTGGAAGTAGAATTACGCTTATCCCATAGGCCTAGCTTTTTTAAGTATTTTTCTGTTCGTTTGACAGCTAGTAGACGAGGAATGCCATAGAATCCGGCCTGTGTAGCAACAACATCAAACACCTTATCAAACTGGTTAAAATTGAACTCCTGAGGCACGACACCGAGATTTTTCTTTGCACTGGAAAAATCGACATCAATATCGTGTTCAAAAACTTTGACCTGCCCGGCAGTTTTTCTAACCAGCGAGGTAATGATATTCAGGATGGTGGACTTACCGGCACCATTGGGTCCCAGCAGGCCAAAAAAGTCACCCTCTTCGACATTTAGGTCAATGCCCTTGAGAGCCTCAAAGCCGTTGGGATAGGTTTTCTTTAAACAACGAATGGTCAGCGCTTGGGTCATGGAGTCTCAACCGAACAGGAGGGGGTTCTACAGAATTTGAAGTCGGCGCTATTGTAGAGGCAGCTATTTTGATTGCCAAGCAAACCCGAAAGATAAAGCTAACAGCCGCGCTTTAACGCAGTTCACGACGTAATACTTTACCGACATTTGATTTGGGTAATTCGTCGATAAATTCAACAATTTTGGGGACTTTGTAGGCGGTTAAATGTTCTCGGCAAAAGGCGCGAATCGCTTTTTCATCCAAATCCGGACTATTGGAAACCACCACCAGTTTCACCATTTCCCCCGTGCTTTCACTCGGCACACCGACCGCTGCGCACTCAAGAATTCCTGGGTGCAGGCTTGCGACATCTTCAACTTCATTAGGAAACACCTTAAAGCCGGATACCGAAATCATATCCTTGATACGGTCAACAATGCGGATATATCCGTCAGCATCAATCGTGGCAATGTCACCGGTTGAGAACCAACCATCGAGGGACAAAACCTTCGCAGTTTCATCCGGACGCTGCCAATAACCACTCATTACCTGTGGGCCGCGTACACAGAGCTCCCCCGCTTGGCCATAAGGTAACGTGCGCCCGTTATCGTCAACCACCTTAACTTCGGTATCGGGTAAAGCCGTACCTATACTGCCCTCCTGTACGCCCCCCACGGGATTGATTGCCACCACCGGAGAGGTTTCAGTCAGTCCGTAGCCTTCAAAAATTTCACAGCCGGTACGTTCATGCCAGCGACGAGCGGTATCCGCCATCATCGCCATGCCACCTGCCGAACAATACTTCAGAACTTTTAAATTAACGTTCCGGAAACTGGCATCGTTAAGCAATGCGTTATACAGGGTATTCAAGCTCATAAAGCCGGTGATCGGATAGTTATTGAAAACTTTGACCAAGGATGCAAGATCACGCGGGTTAGGCACCAGCACGCTGTGATTGCCCGATGACATGGAACACAGCAGGTGCATGTTAAAAGCATAAATATGATACAGCGGCAACGGTGCACAGTAGGTATGTACGCCCTCTGCAAACACCTCTGGTAAATGCATCTTCACCTGGCGCATATTGCCCACCAGATTTGCATGGCTGAGCATCGCGCCCTTAGCAACACCTGTGGTACCACCGGTGTATTGCAAAATAGCCAAATCATCAGAATTAAAAAAAAGTGGGGCGAGCTCCAAGTTTTCACCACGACTTAACACGTTACGTAGTGTATGGCTGTGCCTAAACTTAAAACGTGGTACCGCTTTTTTGATGTACTTAACAACGGCATTTATTAGCTGCCGTTTCGGGAAAGGGTGTAGATCTGCAACCTGAGTGGTAATGACCTGTTCGACTTGAGTGTTTGTGATGATTCGGCCAGCGTTGCTAGCAAAATTCTCTAACACCACCAACGCCTTTGCTTCGGAATCCTTCAGCTGGTGCTGTAGTTCTCGCTCAGTGTATAAAGGATTGGTATTAACAATCACCATGCCCGCTCTTAACACGCCAAAAGCTACAACCGGGTACTGTAATAAATTGGGGAGCTGAATGGCGACACGATCACCACGCTGCAAACCGGAGTCATTTTGCAGCCACGCGGCAAAATCACGGCTCAGCACTTCGACTTCAGAAAATGTCAAAGTGTGGCTCAATGAGCTGTAGGCAGGCTTGTTTGCGAACCGATCACAGGCTCGTTCAAAAACATCAATAAGTGAGCGCGTTGTACCCATTCATCGATACTCGATTATTTTCATATTGTTAAGTATCGCAGGGATTTCAAAAATAGCGATATGACAGGCATAAAAAAAGCCCCGTAAAACGGAGCTTTTTAAATTGGAGCGGGAAACGAGGTTCGAACTCGCGACCCCAACCTTGGCAAGGTTGTGCTCTACCGCTGAGCTATTCCCGCTGAAGATAGTGGCGTCCCCTAGGGGGTTCGAACCCCTGTTACCGCCGTGAAAGGGCGGTGTCCTAGGCCTCTAGACGAAGGGGACGCAGCAATCTAATCAACGGGGCGCATTGTATGGATCAAGGCCCTAAGCGTCAAGCGAACAATTCGACATATCAAAGTTACTTCACAGTCATGCACAGATACTCAGACTGTTATAGATACAGCATGTGTTACTGGGGCTTGATATATGGAGAAATAACAGGCAAAAAAAAGCCCCGTAAAAACGGAGCTTTTTAAATTGGAGCGGGAAACGAGGTTCGAACTCGCGACCCCAACCTTGGCAAGGTTGTGCTCTACCGCTGAGCTATTCCCGCTGAAGATAGTGGCGTCCCCTAGGGGGTTCGAACCCCTGTTACCGCCGTGAAAGGGCGGTGTCCTAGGCCTCTAGACGAAGGGGACGCAGCAATCTGATCAACGGGGCGCATTGTATGGATGAAGGCCCTAAGCGTCAAGCCAACAAGTCGAATTTATTACACTTTATTTACAGGTTTTTTAATTGACTTCGAAATTGTCTAATCAGCACAAAAAGATAGCAGCCGACTGATCTGACAAAGCGGTCGTTGACTCTGCTGTTGCCAACCATTAAACGCTTCTTGAACTGCTTTTAAATCGGTTTTATTGGTCGGTTTTTTATCGACAATGCCCTGTGCTTTTAACGCTGCCACCACGTCATTGCTTAACATAAAGCTGTCTTTACCCGCCATGCGTAAAAAATAGGGGGTTGAGTTGCCGCCCAAATGCGCACCTTCTTTAGCTAACAACTGCCATAACTCAACGATCCGATCACTAGGCCATTGCGCGAGAAATCGTCCAAAGCCGCCCTGCTCCTCACCCAGTGTTAGCACCATTGCCGCATTGCTACGAATGCTTTTAATCTTGCCCCAATGGCGAATCAAACGTCGATCTTGCATGGTGTTTTCGAGCATGTCATCACTCATCAACACCAGCTTTTGCGGTTCAAACTTCCAGAACACTTCTTCAAAGGCTGGCCACTTGGCCAGTACCATGCTGCGTTTCAAGCCAGCGCTGAAAATACGCGTCGACATTAAAGAAAGGAAATGGCTATCCGGTAAAGCAGACAACTCATCATTGGTAAGCGGAACCGGCAATAGGGCTTCCAGCGCATCAACCCCGCCCTTTAGATTTAAGGCATGGTCGTAAATCCACTCAAAGCTCTTCACGTTACCAGCCCTGAGTGTGCTGAATGCTCAACTCCAGCAAACATTCGACAAACAGGGCATCGTCATTGAGTGCTGGAATATAGCGGTATTGCTCACCACCGGCCTCCATGAACAATTCACTATTTTGTATTTTCAGTTCTTCCAGCGTTTCCAGACAGTCCGAGGTAAAAGCTGGCGACATGATATCAACCGCCTTAATACCCTCGGAGGGAAAGCCTTGTAGAGTGATATCTGTGTAGGGCTGCATCCATTCAGCGGGGCCAAAGCGGGATTGATAGGTCATAACCCAGCGCGAGTCATCAAGCTCCAGCGCATCGGCCAGAGCCTTAGCCGTTCGTCCGCATTCAATGGGATAAGGGTCACCGGCATCGGCGTAACGTTTGGGAATACCGTGAAAAGACATTAGTAATTTATCGGCCTGACCATGTTGCTGCCAGTAATCACGTACCGAGCGGGCCAACGCCTTAATATAACTCGGGTGGTCACAGTAGGATTTAACAAAACGCAGTTCAGGCACATCACGCACGTTACGCTGAGAGGCAACAACCGCATCCATTACTGCTGCCGTTGTCGTCGCTGAATATTGCGGATAAAGCGGCAACACCAAAATACGCCCGCAACCTTTATCACGCAACCGTTGCATTGCCGCTGTAATGTTTGGCTCGCCATAGGTCATGGCAAGCTCAACCTGCAACTTTAAACCACGCTGACTAAAACTGTGTTGCAACGCCGTTGCCTGGGCCTGACTGCCAACCATCAAAGGTGAGCCCTGCTCCGTCCAAATACTTTGATACAACTTGGCCACCTTGGCGGGACGAACCAGCAAAATGACACAGTTGAGGATAAACCACCAGATTAGGCGCGGCGTATCAATCACCCGAGCATCACTGAGAAACTCACGTAGATAACGGCGTACCGAACCAGTGGTAGGTTGATCGGGCGTGCCCAAATTAACCAGCAGCACGCCGCAGGGTGCAGCGTTATCAGACACAGCTGCTCTCCGGCAGTTGTTGCAACTCACAGAAAGCCTTCAATGCGCCATACAAATAGAAAGGGTCTGCGGCACCCGCCATTTCACGGATCGAGTGCATGGCAAAACTTGGCACGCCGATATCCAGCGTTTTAACACCCACCTCCGTCGCGGCAATCGGCCCAATAGTACTGCCACACCCCATATCGCTGCGCACCACAAAGGTCTGTACGGGAATGTCATTTTGCTGACAAAGATGGCGAAATAATGCACTGGTCTCAGAATTAGACGCATAACGTTGATTGGCATTAATTTTAATCACCGGGCCCTGATTAATGAGCGGCCCATGATTATCGTCATGCTTATTAGCGTAATTAGGATGAATGCCATGGGCATTATCCACCGAGATCATCATCGACTGGGCGGTCATTTGGCTCAGTTGAATGTTGTTACTACAAAAACGTTCCAGCACCGTACTAAGAAAGGTGCCCTGCGCTCCCGCCACCGAGGCACTGCCGACTTCCTCGTGATCGGTGCAAATCAAAAGTGCTGGTGCTCTTTTGTCGCCGCCATCAACCTCAAGCAACGCCTGTAAACCCACATAACAACTCAGCAAGTTATCCAGACGGGCACTGGCAATAAACTCCTGCTTCAGGCCAATCAGTGCTGGCGGCTGCGTGTCGTAACAGTAGATTTCATAATCGAGCACCTGTCGTACGTCGTTACCCTGCTCTGTTAGCTGGGCTGACAGTAGCTGGCGAAACTCTTGAGGGTTATCGGTATCGTGCAACGACAGTACAATCGGCATATCCGTTTGCACGTTAACCGTACGGTCTTCATTAGCCTTACGATCCAGATGAATCGCCAGACTCGGCACCGTCGCAACGGCACGCTCAAAATCAATCAGGCCATTACAAACGTCACCAGCAGCATTCACATAGGTGACACGTCCGGCCATGGAAAGATCACGATCAAACCAGGGGTTCAGCAACATGCCGCCGTATTTCTCAACACCGAGCTGGTAAAACCCCTGTTTGTTGATATCCGGCTGTGGCTTCACCTTTAAACAGGGGCTGTCGGTGTGTGCACCCAACATCCGCACGCCGCTGGACAGCGGCTCACCAGAGCCATAGTCAAAAGCGATAATGGAGGAGTCATTACGGGTTACAAAATAGCGCTTTCCCGCTTGCAGATGCCATTCATCCTTTTCGTACAAGCGCACAAAACCATGACTGAGAAATTGCTCTGCCATGGTTTTAACAGCATGAAACGGCGTCGGCGATGCTCGTAAGAAATCCAGCAGGCCCTGATTTAACTGAGTTTGATTCATAAGATATGTAATCTAGTAATGGCTCAGGAGTTGTCGTTATTTTCTTCAGGTGCGGCGGCAGGTGCTTTAAAGCTCAACAACTCAACTTCAAAAATCAACGCAGACTGAGGCGGAATATCAGGACCCGGCGTGTATTCACCGTATGCCAGATTTGCCGGCACATAGAGACGCCATTTAGAGCCCGGCTTCATCAACTGAAGAGCTTCAGTCCAGCCCGGAATCACTTGATTCACAGCAAACTCAATTGGCTCACCACGCTCTACTGAGCTATCAAACACACTGCCGTCAATCAACGTACCGTGGTAATGGGTATTGACGATGCTTTCGGCACTTGGCGAACCACCCTCACCGGCCTGTAAAATTTCATACTGCAAACCCGACTCAGTTGTCACAATGCCTTCACGTGCACCATTTTCTTTCAGGAAGGCTTCACCCTTTTGCAGGTTATCAGTCGCTAGTTGTTGCTGCTTGTCAGCTTCAGCTTGTTGTACTCGGCTAATAACCGCTGTCAGTTCTTCCTGAGTAAGGCGAGGCTCTTTACCGCCAATGGACTCGCGTATGCCTGCTACTACGGCATCAATATCTAATTCAGGCACGCCCTGTTGCGCGATACCGCCACCAATATTAAGACCCAGTCCATAACTGAGTTTTTGGTAATCTGTATCCAGAGCAACCTGGCTAGAAGTATCGGTTGCCATTGTGGTGTCATTACAGCCCGTTAAAATCAGTGTCGAAGCCAACACTACAGTTGAGAAGGTACGTAACATAAAATAATTCCTGTTTGTAAAATACAAAAACGCTTATGAAAGCAGCTGTGTTTCAGCTAACATCTAAGGCAGACTGACAATTAGTGCCTACACGCAAAGACATAGCAAATTCTGAAAGTTGTCCCGCTGCTAAAAACTGGGCGGAACCCCTCACGGCTGAGAGAGTCCATAGACAGCAAGGCCAAACAATGGTTTCCAGGCAGTCACATTATCGAGGGGCTATTCTAGCCCGAAGGGACGTTACACCGAAATAGGTTATTTATGAGAATATTTAAACCTCGCAACATCGTACTCACCGCAATATCCGTATTGTCATTGGCGGCATTACCGCTATTGGGTAATTCTGCGAGTACCAGCGACCAAAATCTTCAAATCAAGGCTGCAGATCAAGAGCTAAAACTCACCAGCATTGAGATTCTCAACGCACTTAAATCCAATCACTATACCTATATCGATATTAACGATGCCTTTTCCAATAAGCTGCTTAATGCCTATATAAAGGAACTTGATAATAGCAGAAGCTACTTCTTACAGGCCGATATCGAAGAATTTCAGCAATACCAAAACCAGCTTGATGACGCGCTTAATAAAGCCGATTTACGCCCCGCTTTTTTGATGTTCAATCGTTATCAGCAACGGGTTGAAGCACGCTTAAACTGGCTGTTAATCGCGCTGAACGAAGACATAGGCAACTATGACTTCAGCACAGACGAAAGCTTCAGTCCCTATGATGACAATGCCCAATGGGCCGCCAGCGCCACTGAACTTGACGAGCTGTGGCGTAAACGTTTAAAAAACAACGTGCTTGATTTACGTCTGGCCGGAAAAAAAGACGAGGATATTGCTGAACTTTTAAAAAAACGTTTTGATCACCAACTTAAACGTTTACAGCGCACCAACAGCGATGATGCGTTTAATTTATACATGAACATCGTCACCAAAAGCTACGACCCCCATACCAATTATTTTGCTCCGCACCAATCTGATAATTTCACTATCAGCATGAGTCGCTCGTTAGAAGGCATTGGTGCCGTTTTACAATATGATCAGGAATACACCAAGGTCGTACGTTTGGTACCCGGTGGCCCTGCCGATGATGCCGGTGATTTACAGCCCGCAGATCGAATCGTTGGAGTTGCTCAAGGCGAAGACGAAATCGTTAACGTCATTGGCTGGCGCCTTGATGAAGTGGTCAACCTAATCCGTGGCCCCAAAGATACCGTTGTGCGCCTGCAAATCATTCCCAGCACAGCGGCTGCCAATCAACCACCCACAGAAATATCCATTGTCCGTAATCGTGTTGAGCTTGAAGACCAGAAAGCCAAAAAACAGATTATAGAAATACCCGAACAGGCAGGTGCTCGTAAAATTGGCATTATCAATATTCCTGATTTTTACATGGATTTTGATGCCTACCAGCGCCAGGATCCTAACTACGTCAGCACAACACGTGACGTACGCCGTCTGCTTGAGGAGCTAAAACAGGAACAGGTTGATGGCGTGATCATCGATCTGCGTAATAACGGCGGGGGTTCACTGCCCGAAGTTAATTCGCTGGTTGGGTTGTTTATCGATAAGGGCGCTACCGTACAGATTAAGGATCGTAACGGTCGGGTTAATGTCCTGTCTGATTATGATTCCGGCGTCGTTTATGACGGGCCGTTGGCCGTCATGGTAAACCGCCTTAGTGCTTCGGCATCGGAAATTTTTGCCGGTGCTATTCAGGATTATCAGCGCGGCATCGTGCTGGGCAGCCAGACTTTTGGCAAAGGCACCGTTCAAACCTTGATCCCATTGCGCCAGGGACAATTAAAAATTACCCGTTCCAAGTTTTACCGTATTTCAGGGGCCACCACTCAAAATCAGGGCGTTTTGCCCGACATTCATTTTCCCGGACTTATAGACGTGAGTGAAATCGGTGAAAACGTACTGGATAACGCCCTGCCCTGGGATACTATTCGACCAGTTTTACATCGTAAAAGCGGACAAATTAAGCCGTTTATCGCGCAACTTGAAGACCTGCATAACAACCGCATAAAAACCAATGCCGACTATCAATACCGTCTTGATCAAATTAAAAAGATCGAGGAAAATCGTCAACAAACACTGGTTTCACTCAATGAAACACAGCGTAAACAACAGCAAAACGATTTTGAAAGCTGGCAATTAGCGCTGGAGAACACCCGTCGCCAAGCCAAAGGGCTCGACAAGATCGTCACCTTGTCAGAACTGGATGATGTCGACAGCGAAGATGTCACCAGCAACGATCCTTATTTGATGGAAGGCGCTCATATCCTTACTGATTTTATTCATCTAACCAATAAGCAGATTGCGCAATATTTATAAACAGCGCCACAATATCACCAACCGTCATGGAAAAACCAATGGCTAACAGTGCGATTTATAACCTCGGCCAACTGGTAAGGCACTCATTATTTGAGTATCGCGGCGCAATAATAGATGTTGACCCAAAATTCATGTTGTCTGAGGAGTGGTACGAATTGATGGCAAAAAGTCAGCCACCCAAGGATGAACCCTGGTACCGTGTATTAGTACACGGTGCGCAGCATGAAACCTACGTGGCAGAAAGAAACTTGGAAGCCTGTGACCTGGAGGAACCGATCATCAATCCCGGCATCGACACCTATTTCAGTGCCTTTGAGAATGGAAAGTATATTCTGAACAAGAGCCACGCAAACTAACGTGCTGGAAATTACTAGCCGACACAAAGCCAGCTAGATTAATCAGGCGCTGCGACGCTCGTTCATCATCGCATCAATAATCATATCCTCATTAAGAATACGATCGGCCATTGCCTCTCCTAAACTGGAGAGATCATGCTCAATATGATCCATGTGAGCCGCAATATCTGCGCCATCACCGTAGCGATCATTGAAGGTCAGAATAAGATCCGTTGTCTTTGAGATTGCCGAATACACTTCATTAGCGACAGTCATTACCGGACGACGGCGCTCTTTATTTTCATCAAGGTGCTGATAAAGCTGAAAGTGCGCCCGTGCCGTATAGTCAATCAGCGCCTGGCAAAACTTCCTCAATTCCTCTGGAAACTGATCATTTTCAGTGTAAGGACGATGCGAAGCCAGATCCGCATAAGAAGACAATGTTTGAGAACGAGCAAGTACTAATGCGCTCACATCCGTCTGTGATTGGGAGCGCCGATCTGCTCCAGAACGATTTGTTTGGCTCATAATATCCTTTAATTGTTATTAACATCGGATTTGATGACGTATAAACAGTGAACATTGTAGCAAAAGCCATTTTGTTGACGTACTACATTTGTACACTGCTTTTCTCATTTTAAACAGCTTATTTTGAGCTAGCCGTTATTCTCCGAATCATCTTCAGGAACTTTGTAACGAATACGATTAAGGCCATCCAGCGCAGCAATACGATAGGCTTCGGCCATCGTTGGGTAATTAAAGGTATGGGCGGTGAAATACTTAAGCGTATTACCTTTGCCCTTCTGATTCATAATGGCCTGGCCAATATGAATAATCTCGGCAGCCTGGTCACCAAAGCAGTGAATGCCCATAATTTGTAATGTTTCACGGTGAAAAAGAATTTTCAGCATACCCAAACGCTGACCGGTAATCTGTGCACGGGCGGTATTTTTAAAGTGCGCCTGCCCTACTTCATAGGGTATTTTAGCTTCCGTTAATTCTCGCTCATTCTGACCAACCGAGCTAATTTCAGGAATGGTATAAATGCCGGTGGGAACATCATCAGATTTCCAGTAACTCTTTTTACCCATAATGCCAAAGGATGCAGCACGCCCCTGATCATAGGAGGCACTGGCTAAACTTGGCCAGCCAATCACATCACCCACAGCAAAAATATTGGGTACTTCTGTACAAAATGCTTTATTGACCTGCAACTGACCACGGCTGTCAGCCTTTAAGCCAACATTTTCAAGCCCCAAACCTGCGGTGTTACCCGTACGTCCGTTACACCAAAGCAACGCAGTGGAATGGATGATTTTTCCTGACTGCATGTGCAGGGTGACACCTTCATCATCGGCTTCGATTTTACTGTATTCCTCATTATGACGAACCAGCACATTTTCGTTACGCAGCTGATAACTCAAGGCATCGGCGATTTCATCATCCAGGAACGACAACAGCCGATCACGGGTATTCACCAAACCAACACGCACACCAAGACCGGCAAAAATGGAGGCGTATTCACAGCCAATCACACCAGCACCGTAAATCGTTAAACGCGGTGGCGTATGCTCCATATTGAGGATGGTATCGCTGTTATAAATACGCGGGTGTGAGAAATCAATATCATCTGGTAAGTACGGGCTTGAACCGGTGGAGATGATAAAGTTATCAGCACTTAACTGAACCTCCTTATGTTTCTCGCCATTGGTGAGGCTGACATTGATCGTGTTGCTATCAATGAAGCTTGCGAAGCCAAATACCAGATCAATTTTATTTCGTGAATAAAAATCGGTACGTACACTCACCTGTTTGGACGCGATATCCTTGGCGTGCTTTAGTACATCCTGATAACAAAAAACACGTGGCTCGCCAATGTCACGAAACATCGGGTTGGTATTATAAGCAATGGCTTCACTGACCGAGTGACGTAAAGCTTTTGAAGGGATTGTACCAAGGTGTGTACAGGCACCACCAACAACGCGGTGTTTTTCAACCATCGCTACTTTTTGCCCATGCTTGGCCAAATTCATGGCCGCTGCTTCACCACCTGGGCCACTGCCAATGACAATTGTATCGTAGTGCTTGGAAGCTCCAGCCATGCCTATCCCCTAACTATTATTAAGAATTATTTTTATTAGACTCTGCCGCATTGTAGGTGAGGTCCTGCGTATTTTCACCAACAACACCGCTATTTTTAAGTTTTTCTTTTTCACAAACTTCGTCATCACCACCACACACGTCGCACGCCGATTTCATACCAATTGCACTGAGGCCTCCACAGGAGCCAGCAATAGGTTTACGACCCACCAAAACGCCAACGGCCATCGCCACGACAATAAACAACATGAAACAAAAGGCCATAATTACTACAGTCATCATAATTCTTTCCGGGTCATTGAGATGAAGGCATTGGATGCCTTGCCAACGAACCCCTCCCGTTCTTTAACAATAAAATATGCAGCCACATTATACGCTTTTGCGTACTGCATTGCTTGATCTGGGCCTAACACAGAAAAGGCTGTCGCCAGCGCATCAACTTCAGCCGCTGTTTCTCCAATCACCGTCACAGATGCCAAATTATGGGTAATGGGATAACCCGTTTTGGGGTCAATGGTATGCGAAAAGCGTTGGCCATCCTTTTCAAAATAGTTGCGATAATCACCGGAGGTCGCTACCGCACGATCCGTTATATCAATGATGCTGTGCACATCACGCTGATCGGTGTTCGGTGCCTCAATGGCGATACGCCAGGGTTTACCGTTGGGCTTTAACCCGCGTGTACGTATCTCTCCACCCACTTCCACCATATAGGTCGTGACGCCAGTTTCATCGAGAAAATCGGCCACCTGATCAACGCCGTAACCCTTGGCAATCGCCGACAAATCTATGCGCAGAGGTGTCATTTTACGAAGTTTTAACTCGCTAGTGTGAAGCTCAATTTTTTCGTAACCCACCTCAATTAACACCGCAAAAAGCTGATCCTCATCAGGAACCTGTGCGACGTGATGATCAGGCCCAAAACCCCATAAATTCACCAACCGAGCGACACTGATATCAAAGGCACCGGCTGTTTTATCGCTGATAACTTGCGCTAAAGAAACAACCTCGAAGGTCTCTGCGGAAACCTCAAACCACTCTCCCGGCACAGACCTATTAAAACGGCTAACCTCGGATTCAGGTTTATAAGTGGACATCAGCTGATCCACATGACTCAGCCGAGCATGTATCTGAACGTCAATTTCTTTGGGAGGTAAGGCTGAAGTTGCAGGTGGCAAATACTTTACGCTGTACAAAGTACCCATCACCTGACCGGTGAAGGTATGCAAGCTGGTGGGATTTTCAACAGCAGATTCTTTTCCACAGCCCTGCAGAAATAGCGCGCAGAAAAGAACTAAGGGGATAAAACGAAACGTCTGCGCCATGGCACAAAATGTCATGGCGCAGCGTTGAAAGACGTGATTAACCGCCAAAATCATCAAGCAGAATATTCTCTGGTTCAACACCCAGGTCTTCCAGCATTTTGATAACGGCCGAGTTCATCATGGGAGGTCCACACATATAAAACTCACAGTCTTCAGGTGCGGCGTGATCCTTCAGGTAATTCTCATACAGCACGTTATGAATAAAGCCGGTGTAACCATCCCAGTTATCCTCTTCAGCAGGATCGGAGAGCGCTACATGCCATGTGAAGTTTTCGTTCTCAGCCGCCAGCTTATCGAAATCTTCAACGTAAAACATTTCACGTAAACTACGTGCGCCGTACCAGAAGGTAATCTTGCGTGTGCTACTCAGACGCTTGAGCTGATCGAAGATGTGTGAACGCATCGGTGCCATACCAGCACCACCACCCACAAACACCATCTCGGCGTCGGTATCTTTAGCAAAAAACTCACCAAAGGGACCGAACACATCGATCTCATCACCAGGTTTGAGGTTAAACACATAGGATGACATTTTACCCGGCGGCAAATCGGTACCCGGAGGTGGTGAAGCAATACGGATGTTGAACTTAACCACTCCCTTCTCTTCCGGATAGTTAGCCATGGAGTAGGCACGTACCGTGGTATCGTGTACCTCTGACTCATACTTCCAGACATCGAACTTATCCCAATCAGGACGATATTCTTCCTGAATGTCGAAGTTTTTATAGCTCACCTTGTGAGGCGGAACCTCCAACTGCACATAACCACCGGCGCGAAAATCTACATTTTCGCCTTCAGGAAGCTCTAATACTAATTCCTTAATAAAGGTCGCAACGTTTTCGTTGGAGCGTACTTTACAGCGCCACTGTTTAACACCAAAAACCTCTTCCGGGATTTCGATTTTCATGTCCTGCTTAACAGCAACCTGACAAGACAAACGATGACCTTCACGGGCTTGGCCGCGCGTGAAATGTCCTTCTTCAGTGGGTAGCATGGAACCACCACCTTCAGTCACCACACACTCACACTGTGCGCAGGTACCACCGCCGCCACAGGCAGAAGACAAAAAGATGCCTTTGCCAGCCAGTGTTTGTAACAACTTGTCGCCGGCAGGCACTTTGATAGATTTTTCAGGGTCACCGTTGATTTCAATGGTGACGTCACCTGAGCTAACCAGTCTAGAGCGGGCTACCAAAATAATTGCAACAAGCACTGCAACAATTGCTGTGAACATGCCCACACCAAGATAAATTTCCAGATTCATATTAATCCTTACGTTTTACCCAGTTGACGAATTACAGCTGAACACCGGAGAAGGACATAAAGCCCAACGCCATCAGTCCAACAGTTATAAAGGTAATGCCCAGACCACGTAGGCCGTGGGGAACATCGCTGTATTTTAGCTTTTCGCGGATACCCGCCAACGCAGTAATTGCCAGCATCCAACCGAAACCTGAACCCAAACCGTAAACCACACTTTCACTGAAATTATAATCACGTTCGACCATGAACAATGAGCCACCCATGATGGCGCAGTTCACCGTAATTAACGGCAGGAAGACACCCAGCGCGTTGTACAGTGCTGGCACATAACGATCCAGGAACATCTCGAGAATCTGTACCAACGCGGCAATTACACCGATGTAGCTCAACAGGCCCAGGAAGCTCAGATCAACTTCAGGAAAACCAGCCCAAGCCAGTGCGCCTTCTTTCAGCAGGTAGGTAAAGATCAGGTTATTGATAGGCACCGTAATGGTTTGCACCACGACAACCGCAACACCTAGACCAATCGCTGTTTGTACTTTCTTGGATACCGCCAAAAAGGTACACATGCCCAGGAAGAATGCCAATGCCATATTTTCAACAAATACAGCCTTAACAAAGAGACTTATATAGTATTCAAACATGGTTAGTGAGCCTCATGCATAGATGTGTTCTGCGGTGCCAATTCATATTCCTTGGCTTCCACTTGATTTGGTTTCCAGCTACGTAAAGCCCAGATCAACAGACCAATTACAAAGAAGGCACTCGGAGGCAGCAGCATCAAACCATTAGGCACGTACCAACCGCCTTCGGTCACTGTCTTGAGGATTTCGATACCCATCAACGTGCCAGAGCCGAGCAGCTCACGACACACTGCAACAGCGATCAACACCACGCTGTAACCTAGGCCGTTACCGATACCATCCATGAAACTCAAGCCCGGCTTGTTTTTCATAGCAAAGGCTTCAGCACGCCCCATTACGATACAGTTGGTGATAATCAAACCCACAAATACCGACAGCTGCTTGCTGATGCTATAGGCGTAGGCCTTCAGAATTTGGTCAACGACGATTACCAGCGAAGCAATAATAATCATCTGTACGATGATACGAATGCTGCTGGGAATATAGTTACGAATCATCGCAATCGAGAAGTTGGAACAGGCCGTTACACACGTCAAAGCGATACACATGACCAGTGTAACCTGTAGGTTACTGGTAACAGCCAAAGCCGAACAAATACCCAGAATCTGTAACGCAATGGGGTTATTCTCGAAAATCGGCTCGACTACAACACTTTTTGCACTGTCAGTCATTACGCACCTCCCGCACGAAGATTATTCAGGTATGGTCCAAATCCGTTCTCACCCAACCAGAACAACAGCAGGTTTTCCACGCCGTTAGTCGTCAGAGTAGCCCCCGACAGACCATCCACCTGATGAATTGCTTTAGGATTTGAAGAATCAACCGATCCTTTAATCAGATCAACAGCTAACGTGCCATTGGCATCAAACATTTTTTTACCAGGCCACAAAGCTTTCCAGCGTGGGTTATCAATTTCCCCACCCAAGCCTGGTGTTTCCGCATGTTCGTAAAAGCCCAGACCGGCAACTGTATTACCGTCAGCTTCAAGTGCGAGAAAACCGTACAGAGTTGACCACAATGCATACCCTTTAACCGGCAGGATAATACGATCCAGTTGACCGTCTTTCTCCAACAAATAAACCGTGGCGTATTTGGCACGACGGTTAATACTGGCAATATCATCTTCACCGCTCAGCACATCGGACTGTTTAGGGTCCTTGGACGCTTTGCGTTGGTCATAGGTTGTTGCATCAACATCAGACACATAACGACCGGTGTCTAAATCAATCACCTTAGGCGTAAACTGTTCAAACAGAACTTCAACATCCTGCCCTTCAGTTTCCATACCCGCCGCTAACAGAATGTTGGTTTTCTTATCCAGCACCTTATTGGCCTGCTGCATCGGCTTGAGCAAAACTGCCGCACCCGATACAACAATAGAGCACACCAGACATAACAGCAGTGCAACGGTAATAGTGCTCTTGATAGAGTCTTTATTGCTAGACATTACGCAGTGCCCTCCGCTTGATATTAGCCTGAATCACGAAGAAATCGATCAGCGGCGCGAACAGGTTAGCAAACAGAATCGCCAGCATCATGCCTTCCGGGAACGCCGGGTTAACGACACGAATCAATACCACCATAATGCCGATCAACGCACCAAACACCCATTTACCGGTATTGGTCATCGAGGCTGACACAGGATCCGTTGCCATGAAAAACAAAGCAAAGGCAAAACCACCCACTACCATGTGCCAGTGCCAAGGCATTGCAAACATAGGGTTGCTATCAGATCCGATGACATTGAATAACAATGACAGACCAATGGTGCCCAGCAGTACACCAGCAACGATGCGCCACGAAGCAATTTTGGTCCACAACAGGTAAGCACCACCTAGCATAATCGCCAGCGTGGAGGTCTCACCCATGGAGCCCGGAATCTGACCAATAAAGGCCTGGCTCCAGGTTGCAGATACTGCATCCATACCGCCCAAAGCAGCCTGACCAAGAACCGTTGCACCCGTGAAGCCGTCAACCGCAGTCCAAACCGCATCACCTGACATTTCAGCCGGATAAGCAAAGAATAGGAAAGCACGCCCGGTCAGCGCAGGGTTAAGGAAGTTTTTGCCGGTACCGCCAAATACTTCTTTACCGATGACAACACCGAAGGTAATACCTAAAGCAGCCTGCCAAAGCGGCACATCAGGTGGCAGAATCAGCGCTAACAACACCGAGGTTACGAAGAAACCTTCGTTAACTTCGTGGCCACGCACGGAAGCAAATAGCACTTCCCAGAAACCACCAACCAAGAACACTACCGCGTACACAGGCAGGAAGTACATCGCCCCATGCACAAAGCAATCCCAAACACTGGTCGCGCTGTAGCCTGCAAACAGCGAGATCAAACTACCGCGCCAACCTTCAACCTCAGCAACACCCATCGCCGCCATGGCTTCATTAGCCTGCAAACCGACGTTGTACATACCGAAGAACATCGCGGGGAAAGTACACATCCACACGGTGATCATCATACGTTTAAGGTCAACACCATCGCGTACGTGTGAAGCAGCCTTCGTTACTGAAGGTGGTGTGTATAAAAAGGTATCTACTGCTTCGAAAAGTGCAAACCACTTCTCGTGCTTACCGCCCTTGAGAACATGGGGCTCCATTTTGTCGAGTATTTGTCTCAATCCCATGATTACCCTTCCTTCTCGATGACAGTCAAATTGTTACGTAGAATCGGACCGTATTCGTATTTACCCGGGCAGACATAAGTACACAAAGCCAAATCTTCTTCGTCCAGCTCCAGACAACCTAATGCTTGCGCAGCTTCAACATCACCCACAATAATGGAACGCAGTAATTGTGTTGGCAAAATATCCAGCGGCATCACGTCTTCATAGGCACCCGTTGGTACCATCGCACGCGGGCTACCATTGGTAGTCGTTGTGAAGTCAAACTTCTTGCCCTTATTGAATTTTGACAGGTAAACGTTCAGCACCGAGTGCTTGTTAGCGCCAAGGCTCATGTAACCCAGAAAATCACGCGCTTTTTTCTCGCTAATAACCGATATCTGTACCGCGTAGCGACCCAGATATGACATCGGGCCACGCGTAGTATGACCAGAAAGAACAGAACCGGAGATTACGCGGTTAACTTCTTTACCTTCTTCGGTCTGACCCGCAGTAATTTCAGAAATATTTGCACCTAGCTGAGTACGAATCAAACGAGGTTGACTGACACGCGGGCCAGCAAGTGAAATCACTCGATTTGAATTCAGTTCGCCAGTGGTGAAAAGTTGACCAACGGCAATGACATCCTGATAACCAATATGCCAAACCGTTTTGCTTTCCGAGGCCGGGCGCAGGAAGTGAATGTGCGTACCGACATTACCCGCAGGATGTGGACCACTAAATTCTTCAACCTGAACATTGGCATTACCAACCGGAATATCAGTAGCGGGAGCCTTGGCTACAAACACCTCACCGTCGGTGAGTTTGCTAATCACCTCCAGACCCTGAGCAAAAGCCTTACTTTGCTCAGCAATCACCACAGCAGGGTCAGCAGCCAGAGGATTGGTATCAATTGCAGCGACAAAAATAGCCACCGGCTGTGTCGTCGGTGCAGGAACCTTACTAAATGGACGCGTGCGTAAAGCAGTCCATAATCCGGAGTTCACCAGATTTTCAACCACCTGCTCGCGCTTAAGTGCTGCCAGATCCGCTTCGGCATACTGCGCAAAAGACACAGCTTCGTCACCTTCAACGTCGATAACCACCGATTGTAGTGCCCGCTTCTCACCACGGTTAATCGCCGCAATGGTGCCTGCAACAGGTGCGGTATAATTCACACCTTCGGTTTTTTTATCGGTAAAAAGCAGCTGCCCTTTTTTAACCTTATCGCCAACCTGAATCACCATTGTAGGCTTCATGCCCACATAGTCGCGCCCCAAAATGGCGACAGTTCTTGCCGTCGTGCCATCATGGATAACCTGTTCAGGTGCCCCGGTTATCGGCAGATCCAAACCTCTTTTGATTTTGATCATATGCGTTGCCAAAATTATTAATATATAAAAACGTAGCAAAGCCGCTCAGCAAATTAACTGAACGGCCCACAAAACTTCTTAGTTAAAATTGACGAGCCCCTCGCCCGCCGCACCCGCCAATGGCAAGTGAAAAACTCAATCAGGTATTTTCACCAGGGTATACAGGCAAGGTTGCATTGGTAATCTGACGCAGAATACGCACCACTTGGCACGCGTAACCAAACTCGTTGTCATACCAAACATACAGGATGCAACGTTTGTCATTAGAGATCGTTGCCAGGGAATCAAAAATACCCGCTGAACGTGAACCCACAAAGTCAGAAGAAACAGCTTCCGGTGAGTTGCTGTAATCAATTTGCTTTTGCAAGCTTGAATGCAGCGCCATGTGACGCATGTGTTCGTTGATCTCTTCTTTATTAGTTGCTGTCCCAAGGTTCAAAGACAAAATCGCAATCGATACGTTTGGTGTTGGTACACGTACCGAGTTACCTGTCAGTTTGCCGGCCATTTCAGGCAATGCCTTAGCTACCGCTTTAGCCGCACCCGTTTCAGTCAATACCATGTTCAGCGCCGCTGCACGTCCACGACGATCACCTTTATGATAATTATCAATCAGGTTTTGGTCATTAGTATAGGAGTGAATAGTTTCAACGTGCCCGTCAACGATACCAAACTTGTCACCCATCGCTTTCAGGATTGGCGTGATGGCGTTAGTTGTGCAAGATGCCGCCGACAGGATCTTGTCATCTTCGCTGATCATGTAATTGTTAATGCCGTGTACGATGTTTTTCAGATCGCCTTTAGCAGGAGCCGTCAGCAACACCTGAGAAGCACCTTTGGATTTAAGGTGCAAGGACAGACCTTCCTGATCACGCCAGATACCCGTGTTATCAACGATAACTGCATTCTCAATACCGTAGCTGCTGTAGTCCACTTCATCCGGTGAGTTAGAGTAAATTACATGAATTTTTTGACCGTTGATGATCAGCGCATTGTTTTCGCGATCAACCTTAACCACACCCTTGAAGGAACCGTGTACCGAATCCTGACGCAGCAGGTTAGCGCGTTTTTCCAGATCGTCGCCTTTACCTTGACGCACAACGATAGCACGCAGACGAATACCCATGCCGCTGCCAGTGCCATCGCACAGCAGTCGTGCCAACAGGCGACCAATACGGCCAAAACCATACAGTACCACGCCTTTTTGTTGACCTTTATCAGCCGCTTCGGAGGACAATGCGCCCGCCAGTTGCTGATTAAGAAAATCACTTAGGGATTGGCCATTGCCACTTGTACGGAAGCTAACCATCAACTTACCCACATCAATGTGAGATGGGGCCAGCGGCAAGCTATTAAGAACTTCCAGTGCAGCCAGTGTATCGGCAGGTGCAAGTTGAGACTGATCAACGTTCGCTACAAAATCGTGCGCTTTCAAAATTTCGTTAACGGTACGCTTTACAACCAAACGACCAAAGATAGATGTTTCAACAGATTTATCACGGTATAGACTACCGATAATAGGCACCATTGCCTCTGCCGCACGTTCTCCGTCTTCCCAACTCCGCAAGTTCGAATCAAGCATCTTTTCAGTCACTGATGAGCACCTTCAAATTAATTGTTTTTAGTCTCTATGCAGGCTAGCTCGCTACTAGGCTGCATAAGCATAGTCAATAGATTAACAGGGCGACCTTGACGCCAGTCAATTCGCCATCAAAAAGCGGCCGTATTCTCTCATAAAGCCCCACATATCTCTAATGTTTTTTGAACCACAAAGCACTCTACGAGCCATAAATATTTACTCTGCTCTTCATATTTATTTCGACCCATTACGCGTAAACTACGCGACCCATATCTTCCCCCTTTTATTACAATATTACTTGCCACATTATGCACACTGTCACAGCAATTAAACTCGGCCAAAACCAAGCTATTTATGGCGCCCACGAGGCAGCATCCAGCCTAGCAATTTACGAAGCTAGCATTCAAAACCAAGGCTTATCGCTGGTGATAACGCCAGACTCGCACAGTGCGGATCAATTAATTTCAGAGCTGTCTTTTTTTAGTGCTGGCAACGCTAACATTCTCAGCTTCCCGGATTGGGAAACGCTACCCTACGACAGCTTTTCACCGCACCAGGATATTGTCTCGCAACGCTTACTCACGCTGTATCGGCTGCCCGAGCTGACCACCGGCATTTTGGTCATTCCTATCACTACCCTGATGCAACGCACGCCACCGGCCGAATTTGTACTGGGCAACAGCCTGCTACTGGCGCCCGGTCATACCTTTAATATTCAGGCAACTCGCGAACGCCTAACCCATGCCGGCTATCACGCCGTCGATACCGTTTATGAGCATGGCGAGTTTGCGGTACGCGGCTCAATCATGGACATCTTCCCGATGGGCAGCAATACGCCCTACCGGATTGATCTCTTTGATGATGAGATTGAGCAACTGCGCATCTTTGATCCGGAAAGCCAGCGTACCGTCGACAAAGTTGAGGAAATTCGCATTCTACCGGCGCGCGAATTCCCCATGAATACCGAATCCATTGCCCTGTTCCGTCAAAATTGGCGCGCCCGTTTTGAAACAGACCCTAAAAGCAGCTATATCTATCAGGAGGTCTCCGCTGGCATCACACCCGCCGGTGTTGAATATTATTTACCGTTGTTTTTTAACAACAGCGCCACACTGTTTGATTACCTGCCCGACACAACGCAACTGTTCACGCTCAGCAAACTGGACCAAGCGGCCGAGCATTTCTGGCAGGAAATCAACAACCGTTATGAAGAGCGCCGCTACGATGTAACACGCCCGCTGCTGGCACCCGCTGAAATTTACCTGCCTGTTAATGAGCTGTTTTCCGCGATTAAACCGCTGCCACGCACCAAGCTTGAAGAGACCGAGCCAAGCGAAACCAGTAGCAACGATATTGGCTGCTTGACGCCGCCGACCTTTAGCATCGATCACCATGCTGAAAACCCGCTATCGCAGCTAAAGTCCTACCTTAAAAATGCTGAACAACGCACGCTATTCTGTGCTGAATCAGCGGGTCGCCGCGAAGTACTGCTGGAACTGTTAAAACGCATTCAGATCACACCCACTGAATATGACAACTGGCAGGACTTTGTTGGTGATAGCGCTGAGGTAGGCATCACCATTGGCGCCATCGACCGCGGCTTGGCACTCATCGATCCTGCACTGGTGATTATCAGCGAAAGCCAGCTGTTTGGCCGACAGGTTCTACAACGCCGTCGCCGTGGTAAATCGCGTGATTTCAGCGACCAAATTATCCGCAATCTGGCGGAATTAAAGATCGACTCGCCGGTGGTTCATATCGATCACGGTGTCGGTCGTTATCGCGGTCTGGAAACCTTGGATGTCGGCGGGCAGGCTGAAGAATTCCTGACCCTGGAATACGCCAACGAAGCCAAACTGTTTGTACCCATCGCTTCGTTACACTTGATTGCCCGTTACACTGGCGCCAACGACGAAACTGCCCCGCTGCACAAACTCGGCACCGACAAGTGGGAAAAGGCCAAACGCAAAGCCGCTGAACAGGTGCGCGACACCGCCGCTGAGTTGCTTAAAATTCACGCACATCGCGCGGCCCGCAAGGGTTTTGAATTTGAAATCAACGAAAGCGACTATCATCGCTTCTGCGCCGATTTTGCCTTTGAGGAAACCCCCGATCAGCTGGCCGCCATTGAAGCGACACTCAGCGACATGGAATCCACGCAACCCATGGACCGTCTGATATGTGGCGATGTGGGTTTTGGTAAAACCGAAGTAGCCATGCGCGCCGCCTTTGTGGCCGCTCACGCAGGTAAACAGGTGGCAATTTTGGTGCCCACCACCCTGCTCGCACAACAGCATTACGAATCCTTCAAAGACCGTTTTGCCGAATGGCCGATCAACGTCGAAGTGATTTCACGTTTTCGCTCTGGCAAGGAACAGTCGGGCGTCGAGAAAAAGCTCACCAGCGGTGAAGTCGACATTATTATCGGCACCCACAAACTGCTCGGCGGCACCATGAAATTCAAAAACCTGGGTCTGTTGATTATTGATGAAGAACACCGCTTTGGTGTCACTCAAAAGGAAAAACTTAAAGCGTTGCGCGCCGAGGTGGATATTCTCAATCTTACCGCCACGCCGATTCCACGCACACTGAACATGGCCATGGCCGGTATTCGTGACATCTCCATTATTGCCTCACCGCCCGCCAAACGTTTATCCATCAAAACCTTCATACACCGCCAGGATGATGGTATCCGCAAGGAAGCTATTAACCGTGAGCTACTACGTGGCGGGCAGGTCTACATTCTGCATAACGACGTCAGCAGCATCGAACGCAAGGCCAAGGAAATTGAGGAATTGATTCCCGAAGCACGCATCGGCATTGGTCATGGCCAGCTGCGTGAGCGTGACCTTGAAAAGGTGATGACGGATTTCTACCACAAACGCTTTAACGTACTGGTGTGCTCCACCATTATCGAAACCGGTATCGACATCCCCACCGCCAACACCATTATCATCGAACGTGCCGATAAGTTTGGCCTCGCTCAACTGCACCAGCTGCGTGGCCGTGTCGGTCGTTCGCACCATCAGGCCTATGCTTATTTACTGACGCCACCGCCGAAAAACATGACCAGCGATGCTCAAAAACGCCTGGACGCCATCGCGAATGCTCAAGAATTAGGTGCCGGTTTCACGCTGGCGACCCACGATTTAGAAATCCGTGGTGCCGGCGAACTGCTGGGCGACAACCAAAGCGGCAACATCCATACCATTGGCTTTGCATTGTACTCTGAGCTGCTAGATCAAGCCGTCGACACCCTCAAGCAGGGCAAAACCATTGACCTGGAAAAACCGTTACGTCACGGCACCGAGGTCAACCTGCGCCTGCCTGCGCTAATTCCAGATGATTATCTAGCCGATGTTCACGCGCGACTGGTGATGTACAAACGTATTTCCGAAGCCAAGGATGATCAGGAGTTGCGTGAGTTACAGGTGGAAATGATTGATCGTTTTGGTTTGCTGGTCGATCCGATTCGCCACCTATTTGAAATCACCTCCATCAAAATCAAAGCCCAGCAACTGGGGCTACGAAAAATTGATGCCAATGATCAAATGGTACGTATCGAATTTGATTCGGACACCAGAGTCAGCCCTGAAACATTAATTTCACTGATCCAATCACAACCAGCGCAGTACCGGCTGGAGGGTATGGATAAACTCCGAGCCAGTAACAACATGCCAACCCCCGTCGACAGAATTGAAGGTGTGAACCAGCTGCTTGCTCAATTGTCGACTTAACCCCGACTGACCGATATGATTAGCCCTATGAATCGACTCACCAAAACATTATTTCTGGCATTGCTAGGTCTAACGGCAACCCTGAACCAAGCCCAGGCCAAAGCGCCAGACTGGTATCAAATCGAGGTGGTGATATTTGCCCAACAGGCCAGCAGCCAAGGCGTTACCGAAATTTGGCGCGACACCTTTAATCGCGATTATTCCAGCAGCCCTCTGATACTGGGGAAAACAAGCAGCGCAATACAGGTTATTGAAGGCGCTGAACTGGACATCGAAGAGGGTGCCTTTGTGCTGCTGCCTGACAGCCAGCGCGAACTCATGTCAGCCGCCCAACGCATTAAAAACTCGGCTGACTTACGGCTATTAAGCCATTTGGCCTGGCGTCAGCCAGTGCTTGAGCGTGATCAGGCGCAGGCCATTTTGATTCAAACCGGTGAAAAATTTAATGACGAATTCGAACTCGAAGGCACCCTGACGATCAGTCGTAGTCGCTATCTGCACGCCCGTACTGATCTGTTCTTTTCACGATTTGAACAGATGCAATCCGCGCAGGCGCTGGACTGGACGGTGTTCAGTGAAGATGATTTGAATTTTGGTCAGCGTGAATGGAATCCAAGCTTCAATGACGCTGAGGAAACAAACTCGCAATTTGTACGCGCCATCACAGCCAACTTAAAGCAATCACGCCGCATGCGTTCCAGCGAATTACACTATATCGACCACCCGCTGTTTGGCCTGCTGGTACAAATCACACCCTACAAACTGCCTGATCCGGCAATGGATTTAAAAGCCATTCCGCTGCAAAGTTTGCCCGCAAAACGCCCCCTGCCAGATTCGGCGATCAGCCCAAACCTGTAGCGTTTATTAACGGGGAGCGTCAGAAGTCTCCGTTAAGTTCCGCACCGTCTGTTTGAGCAATGCTTCAACCTTGGGCATGGTTTCTCCAAGCTGTAGATGTATCTGTCCCAACGACAACGGTTTATCACTACGACCCGAGGCACGGTTCACCACCACGCAAATTGAAGCGTATTCAAGCCCCAGCTCCATCGCCAACACCGCCTCCGGCATGGCCGTCATGCCAACAATGTCACAGCCATCTCGTTCCAGACGATTGATTTCGGCAGCTGTTTCAAGACGCGGCCCCTGCGTGCAGGCATAAACGCCACCATCAACAATCGGTAGCTCCAGCGTCTGCGCCGCCGCCAGCAACTGCTGACGAACCCCAGCATTAAAAGGTTCGGCAAAATCGATGTGCTTAACCGGCTTTTTAGCGCCATCAAAAAAGGTATCCGCTCGGCCGGAGGTGTAATCAATCAATTGGTCGGGAACACAAACTGCACCCATCTGCATGTCTTCAGTAATCCCGCCCACTGCGTTCACTGCAATCACTTTTTCGATGCCCGCTTCTTTGAGCGCCGTCAGATTAGCGCGATAGTTCACCCGATGCGGCGCAAAGGTGCCGCCCTCGCCATGACGCGCAAAAAAGATCACCATCTCACCGCCAAGTCGGGTATGAACCAACGGTGCATTCGGCTCGCCATAGGCTGTGCCCGGCCACTCGCTGTCGTAAACCTGCATCGCAGTTAAAGTAGAAAGGCCGGTGCCGCCGATAATGGCAATGCGGGGATGTTCAATCATGAAAAATCCTTAAACTTTTTAAGACTGGATTGGATCAAGCGCAGGCGCCAAATGTCGATCCAAATGCAACGTGTCGGGTAAATGTATTGTCGATGTTGGGTAGGCCACATCAGCACCGTGATCGGCAATGATGGCGAGAATTTTAAGCAATACGTCCTGCTTCACATCGTGGAAATGTATCCAGTCGGTGGTTTTAGTGAAGGTGTAAATAAAGAAATCCAGCGACGATGGGCCATAGCCGTTAAAATTCACAATCAATGTTTTATTAACGTCGATTTCCGGATGCCCCTTCAGCATGGCTTTAACCGCCGCAACAATCTTTTCAAGTTGCGCAGAATCGTCGTAACGTAAGCCAATGGTTTCGTAAATTCGACGGTTACTCATACGCGATGGATTTTCAACGCTGATGTTGGTAAAGGTCGAATTCGGCACATACAACGGACGTTTATCAAAAGTGCGAATGCACGTCAGGCGCCAGCCAATTTTTTCCACGGTGCCTTCAATCTGGCGATCAGGCGAGCGAATCCAGTCGCCCACTTTAAAAGGACGATCCAAATAGATCATCAGGCCGCCAAAAAAATTGGCCAGCAGATCCTTGGCCGCAAAACCAATGGCGATGCCACCCACGCCACCAAAGGCCAGAATACCGGAAATACTGTAACCCAGTGTTTGCATCATCACCAAGCCCGCCGTGATGATCACCGAAATACGAATCAACTTCCCAATTGCCGATACGGTGGTTTGATCGAGCGGATCGTCAACTTTATCCGGACTGGTTAGAGCAACCTCGGCACGCTGAATAAATCCAACAATAAACCAGGTCAGCACCACCACCACCGTGACTTCACGTACTGGCCCAATAGCTTCAAAGATAGCCGCCTGGGTATCGACTGCAACAATTTCAGCCGCCCAGCTAATACCTAACAACCAGATCAACACACTGAGCGGCTTTCGTGCCGCCAAAACCAGCGCATCATCCCAGTAGTTCTTGGTTTTTTCGATATGTTTCACCACCCCTCGCAACAGGTGCAGGGCAACAAAATTAATCACCACTGTCACAAATACCACCACAAAAACCGAAGCAACAAGAGCGCCATCACCCTGCAAACCCAACTGTGATAATAGTGCGTTCATATCCATAAACTTATCCCAAATTCGACTTAAAATTTCGACAATTACTGTGACTTATCAGGAGCCGCTATCAGCCCACAGTTTCAACTAATTGCTGTACCGCATCAACCGCTGTGCGCCACTGGGGTGAAGCACGTAAACTATCTCTGCTGAATGTATTCCGCCCGGTCAATCGAGCCAATCTGTGACTCGGTGTGATTGTTGCAGCCTCAAGATAATCAAGCACCTCCAGCGCAGCCGCACGATCATTGCATACCAGCACCATATCGCAACCCGCATCAAGTGCCGCCCTGGCACGCTCGGCAAAATTACCCGCCACACTGGCACCTTTCATGCTCAAATCATCGCTGAAAATCACACCATCAAAAGCCATTTCCTGACGTAACAGCGTTTGTAACCAATGCTGCGAAAAACCTGCGGGCAGATCATCAACGGAACTGTAAATAACATGTGCAGGCATCACCGCATCATAGCTTGTTGTCAACGCCCTGAAGGGTTGCATGTCCTGCTGATCTATTTCCTCAAATGAGCGCTCATCCAGGGGAATGGCAACATGAGAATCAGCCTTAACCCCACCGTGGCCCGGAAAATGTTTAGCCGTTGCCACCATGCCTGCCTCGTGCATGCCGTCGATAAAAGCCGCGCTCAGCGCAGTAATGTCATCGGCACAGCTGGCAAAAGCACGATCACCAATGACGTCGCTGATGTCACAACCAATATCTAGCACCGGCGCAAAACTCAGATCAATACCTTCGGCCAACACTTCAGCCGCCATCAACCAGCCGGTTTGCCGAGCCAATTGAAGCGCTTGCCCAGGCTGTGTTTGATACAGCTCACCCAAACAGCGCATGGGGGGTAAACGGGTAAAACCTTGCTTCAACCTTTGTACCCGTCCGCCTTCCTGATCCACGGCAATAATAATGTCCGCCCGCAGCGCTCGAATATCAGCGATCAATGCCGCTAATTGAGTCGGTGACTGATAATTACGGGCAAACAAAATCAAACCGCCCACCTGTGGATGCGCAAGCAATTCGCGATCCTGTGCGGTGGTGCTCAGACCATCAATATCGAGCATTAAAGGGCCAAGAGGCATAGCGTTTTTCCTTAATAAAGTGACGCTTATTCTAGGGCTTGAGACGCGGATAACCAACCCATTACAACACTCAATTAAGCGTTAATGCTGAACTTCTAAACAACGACCCTATCAAACCCCATACAACGAAATACATGAAGAGCGATTAATTTCAGGAGCGCGCGTATGAAACAGTCTCTTTTAAAAAAATATCTGCTTTCTATTACATTGGCAGGCGCAGCAAGCTTGGTTTTTGCCGCATCGGTTGATCAGCAACAGGTGGTTCGTCCGGCAGGCACCACCGCTGCCACCGCCAGCCAGGAAGAGCTACTCAGCATGGGTGAAACATTGTGGAACGACAAGGCTCTGGGCAACAGCAAGTTATCCTGCGCATCCTGCCATAAAAACAATGTTAAACGTTTCAAAAAAAGCTTTCTTGAACCCTACCCACACGCCGTAAAAATGGCCAAAAAGAAAGCCGATCTAACTCAGGTCAGCGTCGAAGGCATGGTGCAATTGTGTATGGTGGTACCGATGAAAACCACGCCTCTGCCCTGGGACTCTGTAGAACTTAGTGCCCTCAGCACCTACATCGAACAAGTCGTACAACCCGCCTACATCGAGGCAAAAGGTAAAAAAGAGGAAAAAACCAAAAAACCAGGCGGCTCACCCTATTGAAGTGAGAATCAAAATATAAACAACCGCAATAATCTCCTGATTACCCGGATCCACGAATAATAAAGGCACTTGGCTCATAGAAAGGCGCCTTTATTATTTAAGGTTATGCGGGCTTCTACTCTGCTGACAACGTCGCTATATAAGCCACCACGTTTTCAATATCCTCATCACTTAATGTCATCGCCATTGCCCGCATCATTTGACCGTTGTCATCATCTGCGTGAGCACCGCGAATACCCGCTTGAAAATTCTCCAGTTGCGTCACCAGATACCAACCGTGCTGCCCAGCTAAACGTGGCGCTTCGTTGTCCTCATCGCCCATCGCCTGCTCACCATGACAAGCCATACAGTTCTGAAAAATAGCTTTACCTTTAGCAACCTGCTCATCGGCGTGAACAGTGGTGATTACAAAGCTTGCGATCAGGATAAATGCCATCAATAAACGCATAAAAAACTCTCCAGAAATCAATACCAATACAGTTAGGAAGCAAAGAAAAATGTAAAGTTCGGCAAATGGATTGTTTGTTTACTCAACAATATCAACAGTACAGCCCGGCGACACACGATCAAATAATTCAAGCAGATCAACATTACGCATACGAATGCAGCCGTGTGATTTGGCAATGCCCATCAGCTCAGTATCCGGAGTGCCGTGGATATAAATAAAACGCCGCATGGAATCCACATCCCTCAAGCGGTTTTTGCCCGGCTCACAGCCACACAGCCATAAAATACGCGTTAAAATCCAATCACGATCAGGTGACGATGCAGCCAATTCAGAATTATAGATTTCACCGGTAAAGCGCCGCCCTACAAACACTGCATTTTCAGGTAAACCTTCACCAATTTTAGCGCGTATAGTGTGTCGGCCACGTGGTGTTTTTTCACTGCCCGATAATTCACCCGCTCCTTTTAACGCGGTCGACACAAAATAACTGCCACGTATTTCTCCATCACTCCAGTGATTGAGTATTTGCTGGCTTATAGAAATTTCAATTCGTGTTGAAGCTGTCATGCTGGTTTCCGAGTAAACGCCCCTGTTGTTCATGGCTAGCTGTTAATTACTGGCTGCTAATTATTAATCGTTGATGCACTGTGCGAACGGATAATATCCATCGCATCTTCCGAGTTATCTGCCATTGTGAAGAGGTCTCGATCAAACTGGGAAATACAACCCTGCCCCATTAACTGATCCTCAATCCAGTCTACCAAACCACCCCAATATTGCTTACCCATCAAAATAATGGGGATTTTAACAATTTTCTCTGTCTGCACCAGCGTCAACGCCTCAAACAATTCATCCATGGTGCCAAAGCCACCGGGGAAAATCACAAAGGCGATGGCGTGTTTTACGAACATATATTTACGAACAAAGAAATAGCGAAAATCCAGCGTGAGATCCAAATATTCATTGGCGCTCTGCTCAAAGGGCAATTTAATATTTAGGCCAATAGAATGACCATCACCCTCATTATTTGCTTGAAAAGCGCCACGATTTGCCGCCTCCATGATACCGGGGCCACCACCGGTAATAACTGCAATGCCCTCTTTGGCAATCGCATTGGATAACTGCACTGCCATATCGTGATAAGGGTTACCCTCATTAAGACGGGCGCTGCCAAAGATTGACACCGCACGACCAACCGCAATCAAACTTTCAGTGCCATCCACTAATTCTGACTGGATACGTAATATTCGCCAAGCTTCGGGCAATTTATCTTCATGCATGATGGGAACTCCATACAGCAAAGCATTTTGTAATTATTATAAACGACTGACATCAAAACCCAGACGCCTTACCTATAAAGCTTAGATACAAAACATTGCAAAGGATCAATTTTTTCTTAAAAAACACTCATAAACGACGGTTCCCCCACCCCACAAAGCTGTATATAATTACAGACTGTATAAACACACAGGCATCACTATGATTAAGCTGACTGCTCGTCAACAGGAAGTACTGGAGTGCATTCGCAACGCCATTCAAACAACGGGCTTCCCCCCGACCCGAAAGGACATTGCTCTGGAATTAGGTTTTCGTTCAGCCAACGCTGCCGAGGATCACCTCAAGGCTTTAGCCCGCAAAGGTGTGATTGAGATCGTCAGCGGCACATCACGCGGTATTCGTCTGCTCACCGAAGCCGAGCCAGAACCCGAAGGTTTACCCATTATCGGCCGCGTGGCGGCAGGCTCACCGATTCTAGCCGAACAGCACATCGAGCAATACGCTGACGTGCAGGCGCAGCTGTTTTCACCACAGGCAGATTTTCTACTCCGCGTCTGTGGCGACAGCATGATTGATGTAGGAATTTTTGATGACGACCTGGTTGCCGTAAAAAGCGCCCAAACAGCCAACAACGGTGAAATTGTCGTAGCGCGTATTGAAGACGAAGTAACCGTCAAACGCTTCCAGAAAAATAAGGGTGAAATACTGCTGATCGCTGAAAATGAAAGCTATCAACCCATTCGGGTTGATCAAAACAGCGGAGAGTTTGCCATTGAAGGGCTGGTTGTTGGCGTGATACGCAACAAGATGTAGCTTAAAAGCGCTTGTCGGTACCCTTGGCAAGCGCTTAATTTGAGACAGGCAGTTTCGTTAAAATAAACTGCTAGTGCACCGTACGAGAAAGCATTTCTTCTTCATCGTCCTCGATTTCCTCACCATCCTGCAACTGTCCAACCGCGCGAATGCCGGTGTTAATCATCGCCTTGGCAACATCCACGTACTGTTCTTGCAGGAAAAACTTTACCTCTTCGGAAAAGGTAATACGCACTAACGGCTCGCTTTCTGCATCCGCATCGGAGCGTTGCAGGGCGATTTCGCCATCAGAAAGTTGCACAATTTCGTAATAGGGGCTGCTCATGCGGATCGCTCGCGGAATAAAAAGTTAAGATGAAAGGCCGCGCATTCTAGCACCCTTCCACGCGTAATAAAAATACACGTTTAGGGTGCCGACTAAACCTCATGGGCTTGGAAGAACTTTCAGCCTCGTTATTCTTCAGCTTTTTTAGCTTTTGGTTTGGCTTTTGCCTTCGGTTTTGCCTTGGCTTTGGGCTTCGCCTTGACGGCCTTTGGTTTCGGATGCTCTTCTTCCCACCGACCATTGGTATAAAACGCACGCCAACCGGTGGCTTTTTTGTCTACCTCGGTCATCACGTATTGTTCTTTTGTTTTACGACTGAAACGCACCATGGCTTTGTTGCCATCGGCATCTTCTGTCGGCGCTTTCAGCAAAAAGTCATACTTGGGATCAATCTCATCTTTGTGCGGAATCAACTCTTCAACCAGCGGCGCGCGCGTTTCACGATTACGCGGGAATTTGCTGGCCGCCAGGAACATGCCTGCCGCGCCATCGCGCAACACGTAGGTATCCTCAACTTTTTCACAGACCAGTTCAGGCATCGGCACGGGGTCCATTTTCGGAGGCGCTGCCTCACCGTTACGCAACAACTTGCGAGTATTTTTACATTCGCTGTTGGTACAACCGAAGTACTTGCCGAAGCGACCGGATTTAAGCTGCATTTCAGCTTCACACTTGTCGCATTCCAAAACCGGGCCGTCATAACCCTTAATTTTAAAAGTGCCCTGCTCAATCTCAAAACCTGAACAATCCGGGTTGTTACCACACACATGCAACTTGCGCTCGGTGTCCAGCAAATAGCTGTCCATCGCCGTGTCACACTGTTTACAGCGACGTTTGGTACGCAGCAAACGAGACTCAGCTTCTTCGTCCTGATCCGCATCGACGGCTTCATCACCCGGCGTTAGGTTCATGGTCTCCTTGCAACGCTCCTTGGGTGGTAAGGCATAACCTGAGCATCCAAGGAACACACCGGTAGTACCGGTACGAATTTGCATATGCCGACCACAGGCAGGACAACTGATATCAGTTTCCGTCGGATCATTACCACGCATACCAAAATCGGCGTCGTTAGCCGCATCAAGGCGTTTGACAAATTCACTGTAAAAACCATCTAACAGCTGTTTCCAATCCATCTCGCCATTAGCCACCTGATCCAGGTACTTCTCCATCGTGGCAGTAAAGCTATAATCCATCAGATCCGCGAAATTTTCAGTCAGGCGATCGGTAACAATGTCACCGATTTTACCGGCATAAAAACGTTTATTCTGAACCGAAACATAGCCACGATCCTGAATGGTGCCGATAATCGCCGCATAGGTCGACGGACGACCGATACCACGTTTCTCAAGCTCTTTAACCAACGAGGCTTCACTATAGCGAGCCGGTGGTTTGGTGAAATGCTGCTTGGGTAACAGCTCAACCAGATTCAGTTTTTCATTGAGCTTAAGATCGGGCAATACAACGTCATCATCCTTGCCTGTCATGACTTTCAGGAAGCCATCAAACTTCAAAATACGCCCCTTCGTCTTCAACTCAAAGTCAGCCGCATTCACCAGAATGCTGGAACTAATAAATTTCGCATTGGGCATCTGACAGGCTACAAATTGACGCCAGATCAGCTCATACAAACGCTCAGCATCGCGTTCCATGTTGGCAAGCTGCGTCGATCTCATGGCAACATCGGAGGGACGAATCGCTTCGTGAGCTTCCTGCGCCCCCTCTTTCGATGAATAGGATAGCGGTACTTCGGGTAGGTATTTTTTACCGTACTCGTCGAGAATAAAGTCACGACAGGTTGCCACGGCATCGGCACTCAAATTAGTCGAATCGGTACGCATATAAGTAATGTAACCCGCCTCATAAAGGCGCTGCGCCATCATCATGGTTTTCTTCACACCAAAGCCCAAACGTGTACTGGCGGCCTGCTGTAAAGTTGAAGTAATAAAAGGCGCACCGGGCTTGGATGAGGTTGGACGATCCTGCCGGTTAACCACCTCAAAATCGGATTTTTTCAGTGTTTCCAGCGCGATATTTGTCTGTTCTTCACTGGTCGGTCTAAATGCTTGACCGGCTTGTTTAACCACCTCAAAACGCACATTGCCGTTATCCGCAGTTTGTAAATCGGCTTGCACATCCCAAAACTCTTCAGGATTAAAGGCACGAATCTCACGTTCACGATCAACAATCAAACGCACAGCCACCGACTGTACACGTCCGGCAGACAGACCTCGTGCGACCTTTGCCCACAGCAGTGGCGAGACCATAAAGCCCACCACACGATCCAGATATCGACGAGCATGCTGGGCATTAACGCGACTTATATCCAGTTCGCCGGGTTCTTCAAAAGAGGCTTTAATTGCCTTCTCGGTGATTTCGTTAAAGGTCACCCTTTTATAGCGTGAAGTATCACCGCCAATGACTTCCTGCAGGTGCCAGGCGATGGCCTCTCCCTCTCTATCCAAATCGGTCGCGAGATAGATAGTGTCAGCATCTTTAGCTAGGCGTTTAAGCTCGTTGACAACTTTTTCTTTACCCGGCAACACCTCATAACGGGCTTCCCAGCCATTCTCCGGGTCGATACCCATGCGACTGATAAGTTGCTGTTTTGCTTTCTTCTTTTTATGTGCAGCCTTCGTTTCAGGATCCATCTTGCGGGTTTTAGCCGCTTCCTGAGCACGTGCCTTTGGATCGGACGTACTGGCAGAACCGCTAACAGGCAAATCACGAATATGACCAACACTGGACTTAACGATGTAATCGCTACCCAAATATTTGTTAATCGTTTTTGCTTTTGCTGGTGACTCAACAATAACTAAAGACTTGCCCATGATAATCAGTCGATCCCTTTAAACACGATTTAACCGCTAAAACGAAAGCAAACCTGGATTCACCCTCGCGACACTTTCAATTTACAACACACAAAAATCTGTATGACTGGCAACTCAACCGTCACCAACCAAATAATTCTTTACATAAAATACCGGGGAATAGAACGGGTCTAATGACCAACACAAACACTAATTCCTTTTTTAGCTTAAGCCACTATTTATAAAAGACACAATAGCTGCGTGTAAATTTTACTGACAAGATGTTTAATCAACGCCAATCCCGTATAATCGCCAGCCATTGAAACTGTGATGGATTTATACACACTATGACAAGCTCTGATGCAATTCGTACCGCCGTTGTCGGCGTTGGTTACCTCGGTAAATTTCACGCTCAAAAATATGCCGCACTCCCAGGCAGCCAGCTAATTGGCGTCGCCGATAATAACAGCGAAAACGCGCAAAAAATTGCCGCAGAACTCGGCGTTGAAGCTTTTGGTGACTACCACGATTTATTCGGCAAAGTTGATGCCGTCAGCATTGTCACACCCACCACACTGCACCACAAAATTGCCAAGGAATTCCTGAGCCAGGGCATTCACGTATTGGTTGAAAAACCCATTACCGTGACACCCGAGGAAGCACGTGACTTAATTGCAACGGCAAAAGAAAACAACTGTATCCTGCAGGTTGGTCATCTGGAACGCTTCAATGCCGCCATGCTGGATTTGGACACCGTTTTACACAATCCGCGCTTTATCGAAGCCCACCGCCTAGCACCCTACAAGCCCAGAGCAACCGATGTAGATGTTATCCTCGATCTGATGATTCATGACATCGATATTATTTTATCGACTGTGCGCTCTGAGCTGGTTGATATCGACGTCAGCGGCACCAAGGTTCTGTCCAACGCGACCGATATCGCCAATGCCCGCCTGACCTTTGCCAATGGCTGTGTCGCCAACGTAACGGCCAGCCGTATCAGCCTGAAATCAGAACGTAAAATGCGTATTTTCCAGCCCGACGCCTATCTATCCATTGACTTTCAAAATCGCATTTTCAGCTACCACAAAAAAGGCGAAGGCGAGATGTTCCCCGGTGTGCCAGATATCAACAGCACCGAAAACATTTATGAAGATGGTGACGCCTTACAGACTGAAATTGCTGCCTTTATCGACTGTGCTAAAAATGGCACGGCACCACTGGTATCCGGAGAAGATGGCCTGCGCGCACTGGAAGCAGCAACACGCATTACCGAAATGTTAACTGAACAGGATCAGGGCTAAGCGCCTGATCCCGCCCTAAACCCGCATGGACTGTATCCTCTTATACGTATCTAGAAACGATACGTATAAGAAACACTAATAACATCAAAACCGTCGTTATCGTTATCAAGCCCAGCATTAGACACATGGCGCGCGCCTAAAGCAATATCATGGCGCTTTTCGCCGCCGAAACGTACACCAAAGCCAAGGCGGTTATCAAACTGCAAATGCTGCCCCAATTTTTTATCAGCAATACTGGTATCCGATACGTAGGCGATCCCCAAACTGTAATCAATATATGGCAGGACAGCCTGATCGGCCGAACCTAAGTCATAGGTAAAGATTGGACTTATATTGAATACTTCCAACTCTTTATTCGGCCCTATATCCGACTTCCAATAACTAACCCCAAACTCCCAATGCAACTTAACCTTGTCGTTAAAAAAACTTTGACCAAAATCGGACAATAGCGCTATCTGATAAGCATCCGTAGAGTTTTGGCCATTACCAACACCAACCTTTACACCTTCGATTGCTTGAGCAGAAAACGAGCACCCCAGCCCCATCAAACAAACAGCCAAGCCTTTAAAAAGCTTATTCATAAATCCCCCAGAATTATTATTTTTATACCGTGCTAAAACTTAACACTGTCGAATTATGCCCCGTGAAAATTAGAAATCCAATCCGCAGTCAACAAGAATACTACCTAATTGACTCAACTCACCGATAAAGCGTCAAATTTAATACCTTAGTGTACTTTTTGTAGCACCTTATAAGCTTTATAATGCAGCACTTTTTCAAAACTTTTGATGTCAACTTTTCACTCGGGGAACAGTGCCTTGCAACTCAATCAAGCCAGCAAAGAACAGCTACAGCAATGGGAAGCAGAACTGGAGACCCGTTACACTGAATTAAAGAGTCAGCAGCTGAATCTTGATTTAACGCGCGGCAAGCCTTCCTCTCAGCAGCTGGATCTTTCCAACGCGCTTGATGGCATTCTAGCGGGTGATTACAAATCATTGAATGGTACCGACACACGTAACTACGGCGGCCTTGAGGGCATCGAAGAAGCGCGTCAATTAGGTGCGGACTTACTCGGCGTCTCACTGGATGAAATCATCGCTGGCGGCAACAGCAGCCTGACCATGATGCGTCAAGCCATGACCTTCGCCTTCCTGTTTGGCCCTGAAGGCCCAAGCACCGCTTGGCAGAATGAAGGACAGATCAAATGTCTGTGCCCCTCTCCCGGCTATGATCGCCACTTCACCATTTGTGAAGATCTGGGCATTGAGATGATCCCTGTTCGCATGACCAGCGAAGGCCCCGACATGGATCAAGTTGAAGAACTGATTCGCAATGACCGCAACATCAAAGCTATCTGGTGTGTGCCGCGTTTCTCTAATCCAACCGGTATCGTTTACAGCGACGAGGTTGTTGACCGCATTGCCCAGCTTGGCAAACTTGCCGCCAATAATTTCCGTATTTTCTGGGATAACGCCTACGCCGTACACGAACTGTCCGACAACCCACCGGCGTTAAGCTGCATCATGGCGCAATGTAAAAAGCACGGCACTGAAAGCACCATCTTACAGTTTGCTTCAACTTCAAAGATTACCTTTGCCGGTGCTGGCATCGCCTTTATGGCAGCCTCCGGCAACAACTTGAAGGAATTTAAAAAACGTCTCGGCGCATCGCTGATAGGTCCCGACAAGGTTAACCAGCTTCGCCACATGCGTTTTCTGCCAAACCTCGACGCGCTGAAAACCCACATGACAAAACATGCCGAACTACTAAAGCCTCGTTTTGCCGCCGTGCTGGAGAGTCTGCAAGCTGAGTTTGGCGATAACGATCTACTGAGCTGGGAAACACCCGAAGGTGGTTATTTTGTTTCAGTGGACACCCGTCCAGGCTTGGCCAAAGAAGTGGTAAACCTGGCCTCTGAAATCGGCGTAAAACTAACACCTGCAGGCGCTACATTCCCCTACGGAAACGACCCGCGGAACAGCAATATTCGCCTTGCGCCCTCCTTTCCAAGCCTGGAAGATGTCAGCGCCACCATGGATGTGTTCAGCACCTGTGTAAAACTGGCTTCGGTTCGCCAGGCATTGGCTGCTAGCTAGTTCATAACACCCAAACAAAAAGGCCGCAGTTCCTGATGGAGCCGCGGCCTTTTTTATGGAATATCAATATTAAGAATTAAGTCAGCAGCGCCGCCCCACAGGCAAACAGAGTCATCACAAACAGGAACCACTTGAGCGCCTTCTGGCTGACCTTAATCGCCAGCTTAACGGCAAAATGTGCACCCAGCATGGTGCCACAGGCCAGGATCAATCCTGGCAACCACTGCACCTGTCCGCGAGCGATAAATACCGTTAGCGCAATAAAAGTAAAACCAATGGTACACAGCATTTTCAGCGCATTGGTACGCACCAGATCATAACGCAGTGAACCGGCAATGGCGGCGATCAGCATAAAACCCACACCAGCCTGCACAAACCCGCCGTAAATACCCGCTACAAACAAAATCCACTTGGCCTGCGGACGATTATTTAAACGCTGCACCGGCTCACCATCCTCAGCCATCACCACCGAAGGCTTGATCAGGATAATCAACGCCATGATCACCATCGCGCTCAGCAACACCGGCTTGAGATAAGTATTTGGCAAATAGGAGGCCGCCAAAGAACCCACTAGACCACCACCCAGCGTCATGCCCACAATCGGCAGCGCATCGGTCAAATCCAGCTTGCCATGTCGCTTAAAACCGCGCACACCCACCACACACTGCAAGCCAACGCCCAAACGATTGGTGGCATTGGCAACGTCGGCTGGCATGCCCATCATCATTAATGCAGGCACCGTCAGATTTGAACCGCCACCCGCCAAGGTATTAATAACACCCGCGATCAGACCCGTGATAACTAAGATAATGTAATAAAAAATAGGGTCCATTGGGTGACTACTTTTGTTAAGGTAAAGACGAAATAATGAGTAAAATCAATCGCTATCGGGAAAGGAGCGATCATAACAACGGGCCAGTTCTAATGAAACTGAATTTTAACCAGCAGGGGCAACCGCAGGGCACGGCACCAGCCGTTATTCTACTGCATGGCCTGTTCGGATCATTAAGCAATCTGGCCGGAATCGCCAAGGCGTTGAGCGACAGTTTTTGTGTCTATCAACTTGATCTGCGCAATCACGGCGCCTCGCCCCACGACGACAGTATGACCTACCCTGACATGGCCAACGACATTGTCGAATTCATGAATGACCATGGCATAGAACACGCACATATTTTAAGCCATTCCATGGGCGGCAAAGTCGCCATGCAACTGGCGTTAAATTATCCGCAACGTATCAACAAACTTATTATCGCCGATATTGCTCCCGTTACTTATCCTCGCCAGCACAACCCCGTTCTTGATGGCCTTCAATTGCTAAAACAATCAACAATTGAATCACGAAAACAAGCCGATGAACTGCTAATTCCCTATGTTAACGAAGCCCCCGTGCGCGCTTTTCTCTTAAAGAATTTAGTTCGTACTGTCTCGAGCAACTACAATTTACGCCTCAACGTATCTGCCATTGTCAGCAACTACCCATCTTTGGCCGCCGCACCAACAGGAACCCCGTTCACGGGCCCAACCCTTTTTCTTAAGGGCAGTGAATCCGCGTATATTCAAAACAAACACAAAGACGACATACAGCAGCTCTTCCCTGAAGCCAAAATTAAAGTTATCAATGGCACCGGCCATTGGCTGCACAGCGAAAAACCGGACACCTTTAACCTTCTCGTGAAACAATTTCTGAATAACTGACAAACTCTTCCGAATCCTTCTTGACTCTGTAAGGCAGATCGCTAAAATAGCGGCTCCTTAAATCAAGCAGCAATTGTTAGGTTTAAGGCGCAGTAGTTGATAAGCGGGAATAGCTCAGCGGTAGAGCACAACCTTGCCAAGGTTGGGGTCGCGAGTTCGAACCTCGTTTCCCGCTCCAATTACTCATTGCACCAAGTAGTTTTTAGGTTAAGGCGCGGTAGCAAAGTGGCTATGCAGCTGACTGCAACTCAGTCTACGCCGGTTCGATTCCGACCCGCGCCTCCACCCTAAGCCCGGGTGGTGAAATTGGTAGACACACAAGACTTAAAATCTTGCGACTTAACGGTCGTGCCGGTTCGATTCCGGCCCCGGGCACCATTTATCCTTTCCAGCAACATCCATCAAAGTCCAATATCGTCCAACACCCATCTGTAACTCATTGTTTTTTGAACTTTTTCTCCAGAATGATGCCAAACTTATACCCCATCTGACGTCGTCGGACATTAACCGCCACACCCTCATTTTGGGGGTACATTTGGGGTACATTGCTAATTGGTATACGGAGATACCCCCATGACGAGACTCAAAGACTCAGCTGTAAAAAACGCCCAGCCTAAAGACAAGGATTTCAAAATGGCTGACGGCGGCGGACTTTATCTACTGGTTAAAGTGAGTGCCGCCAAATACTGGCGCTTTAAATATCGTTTTAATGGTAAAGAAAAACTTTTGGCCATAGGGGTTTACCCTCAAGTTTCACTCGCTGAAGCGCGGAAAAAGCATAACAAGGCACGATACCTTCTTGATGAAAATATCGACCCCGGCGAATCCAAAAGACAACAAAAAGCACAAGCCATAATTAAAGCTGAAAATTCATTCAAATCGCTTGCCGTCGAGTGGTGGGAAGTAAAGAAAGGGTTGTGGACTGTGAACCATGCCGACCGCGTCCTAGCCTCTCTAGAAAAAGATATTTTCCCTTCCCTTGGCCAACGGCCGATAAACGACATCACCTCAGTAGAACTTCTACAGACACTCAGAAAAGTTGAAGCCCGGGGTGCTTTTGATGTCGTCAGCCGCCTCTTGCAGCGCTGCACTAAAATATTCCAGCATGCACTCATAACCGGGCGGACAGAGATCAACCCTGCGTCAGAACTGGGAGGAACATTAAAAACACGCAAGGTAAAACACCAAGCCTCTTTGTCTCGTAAGGAATTACCCGGGTTTTTACACTGTATGGCCAACTATGATGGGTATGCCCTTACCCGGCTAGCATTGCGATTTTTAGCACTTACCTTTGTACGCCCTGGGGAACTTCGTAATGCCCGTTGGGATGAGTTCGAAATTGATGACCGGTTATGGCGTATCCCGGCTGAACGAATGAAAATGGACTCGGAACATATTGTCCCGTTATCTGACCAGGCTTTAGCAGTTCTTGAAGAGCTGCGCGCCATTTCGGGTAAATACTCCCTCCTCTTTCCAGGCACGCGTAATAACACTCAGCCCATGTCTGAAAACACGTTGACCTATGCCATGTATCGAATGGGCTACAAAAGCCGTGCTACCGCGCACGGCTTCAGAGCCACCGCATCATCCATTCTCAATGAAGAAGGCTTCAACCCCGACGCCATTGAACGGCAACTGGCGCACCAGGAACGCAATAAAGTACGCGGTGCATATACCCATCACGCTGAATATTTAAAAGATCGCCGGACAATGATGCAGTGGTGGGCTGATTACTTAGACAAGCTTATAACGGCTTATAAAGCACCTCGGCTGACCACCGAAAACGGTAAGCTGGATACGTAAGCCCAACAAGGAGCCTAAAAATACATGGCAAGCTGTGTCTTAATGTCTTTGTCACGGTTTGTCATGCATTGATGTCCCATAGCCTTGTCTAAACCAATGCCGCTTTTAGAAACATAAGTATCAAGTTATGGACGGCTGCCACATAGCTAAAATCGCACTTTGCACTCTGTTAACACTCGCCAAACATGCAGCCTGTATCATTGATCCGAAATCCCCCCACCATCAATGCCTACTACTAATAGCACCGTAATAAATAGTAATGATGCCGGCAATATTAATTACCCTCTTTTACTGTTGTACCTGCTACAAATAACTCTATCAAGCGTGATTGTTTGTACCAACTGAGCCTGCTTTTTCTCATCTATCCTAGATAAATTCAGTTATCTGGTAAATCCCCTTAAATAAAGGCGGAATTTGACCGCCATGTCTTTTTCCGGACTACAATTAATATGTGGGGCGGCGAGTTTATTTGGGTAATAAATAAAGCCGACAAGTTACTGCTTCCCACGCTGTGGGCAAATATACCGCTCACATATTGATTCATATTCACATGGAGAGTGTTATGAAGATTTTCAAAAATACTACTACCGGATACGCACCTTTAATCCCCAATCTTGAAGGTTATTGGAACCACCCTTTCGATAGCTTACCAGAGATACTGCAACCACTTGTTCAATATACCTTTTACACATGCGATTGGGATAAGCTGAATGCAGAAGACAGACGTAGATTTGCCGCTCAGCATGATTACCAGTACGACCCAAAGCACGAACCGGTTACTCTTTATCAGCTTGCTTTACTGGCTAACAAATTAAAGGTCCAATTAGCCGATGCGCAAGAGGAGCGTAATGGTACAAAAACAACCTTAATTCGTGATTTCCTTTACGCCATTAACCGCATTATCAATACAGATCGCGATCATGTTGGCGCAGAGCTTCTCCAACTTAAAGAACTTTCTCAATCCCGCTCTGGCCCAGAGAATTTTAGCGGCACAGGAAAAGGAACTCTTTTAAAACTAGTATACGGCATGGCTATTTCAGCATACCACTATGACCCTGCCTCAAACAGGAATGTAGCTACTAGTACTAATAGCGACTCCATATCCGCAGACCTGGCTCGTATTGGGTTTAGCGTTTGTCCCGACACCGTCCAAAAGTATCTCGATGAAGCCAAAGATGAATATGGTTACCTCATCCCTGACGATATTGATTTCTAGACCTCTAGCGGATTCGGTTAAGTCATAACCGAATCCGCCCTACTCTTGTATCAATCGCCATAGGATGACTACGTCTTTTATCAAACGGGAGTAATCAAAATGCACACGCTACCAGAAACCGGTTTCCTCCGCCTTTCTCAAATTATCGGCAACCCTAAAGCAGATCCACCAGTCCCAGCAATCATCCCTGTATCAAAATCAACATGGTGGGAAGGAGTTAATTCAGGCCGCTACCCACAACCCCTTAGACCTCCTGGCCAACGTATTACCTTGTGGAGAATTGAAGATATACGCGAACTAATAAAACAGGGGGGAAATTTCAGCAAACCAATTACCGATGAGAAAAAGTCACCCGGAAAATAAAACCGATACACAAAATTGCTTGCCAATTTAACCACCGGAGAGTGAATGGCTATGCAAAGTTATTTTGCTATACAGGGGCAAGACAAATACCAGCATGGCCTTATGGGTTGCCTAGCTTGGTCTACACAACAGATCAAGCTAGACCCCACTCCCATCAAGATCTTGAAAGCCAGAGCGGGCGAGCCAAATGCGACTGTCATTGCGGAGGTAACGCCTGACTCAATACGGTTAATTAATGATGGCCTTACCGTTTCCATAAGGGCCTTGCGTCATGGCTAAAAAACGCAACTACAGCTCCACATGGAAAAATGGTGTTTTGGCTATACCTCGTGATGTTATACGCTCAGAAGCCTACTTGGACATGTGTTTACCAGCCCGCCAGCTAATGCTCCATCTGCAAGACGTGTGGAAGCCTCATGAGCCAGTTATTCACTACTCAGTAGCACGTGCAGCCAAAATACTGGGCGTTAGCAAAGGGACTGCGTGCAAGGCCTTCGACGAGCTTGAGGAGCATGGATTCATACAAATGGCCGAAGAATGTAACTGGTTTAACGGAAAAGCTAGGGAATGGCGTTTAACTTGGCAAGCCAGCTACGGAAGAGAGCCAACTAACGAATGGAGAAGCTGGAGGAATAACTTCTCGGTTCAGTAAGAGGTACGGTCATTGCCAAAACCGTTCAGCAAGAGATACGGCTCTACGAAGACCGTTCAATTAGAGACACGGTAGGAAACTCCCATGACCAAAAATCAACAACTTATAGCAACGTCAATTACCTGACCGTTCAGCCAGAGACACACCATTAGTTACCATGTGTTTTCCATTTAACACTTTACAGTTCAACACCAAATGGTAACAAGCGTCGACAGCAACCCATACTGAATGCTTGTTATCTATCCGAAGCAATCATGCATTATGTTCCTTGAACATTGCCCGCCCCAACTACTCTATACTGATAATATTACCCAGAATAATATGGT
>Ga0209292_1000560_pt1 | contig 48334 bp, 58 predicted proteins | sample GOMGulsemesocosm_2_FD_184634 | JGI IMG/M metagenome (GOLD analysis project Ga0209292, IMG submission 184634) | Methane-oxidizing microbial communities from mesocosms in the Gulf of Mexico - GOM9C Gulf of Mexico (SPAdes) (version 2) | ecosystem: Environmental > Aquatic > Marine > Cold seeps... | reverse complement strand
GTGCCTGACTTCAAAGCCGACACCAGTGACGGTGCGATCAGTTTTCATGACTGGATCGGCGACAGCTGGGCGATTTTGTTCTCTCACCCGAAAGATTTCACCCCGGTTTGCACCACCGAATTCGGCGCCGTTGCGCAGCTGGCCGGTGAATGGGAACGTCTCGGCACCAAGGTGATCGGCGTGTCTGTGGATGGCGTAGAGGACCATAAGAAATGGATTGGCGATATCGAAAGCTATTCCAAGACAACCGTTGGCTTCCCAATCATCGCGGACGAAGGTCTTGCGGTTTCCAAAGCCTTCGACATGCTACCCGCAGACGCCTATTTACCCGATGGACGCACCCCCGCTGATAGTCAAACCGTACGGTCTGTCTTCATCATTGGCCCAGATAAACAGTTAAAGTTGTCAATGACTTACCCAATGTCTGTAGGCCGGAACTTTGCAGAAATCGTGCGGGCATTGGAAGCGTTGCAAACCACAACGACCAAGGGCGTCGCGACACCAGCGAACTGGGTGTCTGGCGAAGATGTGATCATCCCAGCACCTGTCAGCAATGAAGATGCGAAGGCGAAATTTGGCGAATTTGAAACCATTTTCCCCTATCTGCGCAAAACAAAAGAGCCGTCCTAGCTCCCCAGAACGGCTTTCTCGTGATGGCCTCGCCCGCAATTATTGCAGGCGGGCCGCTACGCTTTTTCCTCCGCTTTGCACGTGCGACCAACGGCGACGGTACCAATGATAGCTGCTGGGTTAAATGCGACAGCCGGAAACCGGGCGAATGCCGTAAGCCATGGCGATGAGATCGCATTTGGAAATATTCGTTTTGAAATCAATGCCCGCGAAGTAAGGGCGGTGGCTTGTGACGGTTTCGATCTTGGTGTCACCAAGCCTTTTGGTTTGCTTGGCCGCAGTTCCATCCTCAAACTGTGCTCTGGCCCGAGTGAGGTAACTTCCCCGGCGGACGACCGGCTTGAGACCACCAGCATTGCACCCTCGCTCGCCAGTATCTAAGCTGAGATTGGAGATGGCATGGACATTAAGTTTGAATTTGTTCCAAAGATCCCGGACCCATTGGCGTTCGAAGATTTGATGCGAGAATACTATCAAGTCATGATCGACAAATTGATTGAGGTAGGCGGTCCAGCCTATCCCGTAGATGATTTAGTTGCAGATACGATGGCGCATCTGGATGATCTACTGCCACCTTCGGGGCGCACTTTACTGGCAACGAACACTGACGGATCTCTTTTAGGATGCGGCGTTATACGCAAAGTCCGCCCGGATGCAGCCGAATTGAAACGTATGTATGTTCGGCCCGCTGCGCAAGGTTTGGGTTTGGGGCGAAAGCTCTTTGAAATGAGGATTTCAGAGGCACGAAATATGGGTTTTAAAATTATCTATGCCGATACCGTCAAGGGAAATACCGCGATGTTATCCATGTATGAGAAATTCGGATTTTCCTACATCCCACGTTATCCAGAAAACGCAAACGGTCCGGAAATGGAACCCTTTCTGGTCTACCTTAAACATGTACTTTCTTAAGTCGCTTCAGCCGCACATCTGACCTTGGCCCCTGCTAAATATTGCAGTGGCGCATCAATGCCCGCAATAACAGATTGAGCCTTGGTATTTGAGCTTGCCGCCAACGGCAGGAACCGGCCGTTTGGGTGAAACACGCTAAACACCGGTTGGACTGAATTTTGAAAAAGGCCCGCACTGTGAAGTGCGGGCCTTTTCTTATCAAACAGATTATTTTCTAGTGAATACCCCCAGCGTTACAACCGGAGGCTATCAATACGGCAGACGCTTAGTCTGCTTTGGCTTCAGGCTTAACTTCTTCACCAGTTTCCTGATCAACCACTTTCATGGACAGGCGAACTTTACCGCGGTCATCAAAGCCCAGCAGCTTAACCTTCACGTCTTGACCCTCTTTGAGGACGTCAGACGGGTGGTTCAGGCGACGGTTTTCGATTTGTGACACGTGCACAAGGCCGTCACGCTTACCGAAGAAGTTCACAAAAGCGCCGAAATCAACGATTTTCACAACTTTACCGTCGTAAACTTTGCCTTCTTCAGGCTCAGCAACGATGGAATAGATCATGTCGTAGGCTTTCTTAATTGCTTCGCCATTTGGAGATGCAATCTTGATCACACCGTCGTCGTTGATGTCGACTTTAGCACCGGACACTTCAACGATTTCACGGATGACTTTACCGCCAGAACCGATAACTTCACGGATCTTGTCAGTTGGAACCTGCATGGTTTCGATGCGTGGCGCGTGAACAGAGAATTCAGCCGCACCGGTCAAAGCTTTGCTCATCTCATCCAAGATATGGATACGTGCGTCTTTGGCCTGAGCCAACGCTTTTTCCATGATCTCAGGTGTGATACCCGCGATTTTGATATCCATCTGCAAAGATGTGATACCATTTTCGGTACCCGCAACTTTGAAATCCATGTCGCCGAGGTGGTCTTCGTCACCCAAGATGTCTGTCAGGATTGCGTAGTTGTCGGCGTCTTCAAGGATCAGGCCCATCGCGATGCCAGCAACTGGTGCTTTAAGTGGAACGCCCGCGTCCATCATGGACAGGGAGCCACCACAAACAGACGCCATGGAAGACGAACCGTTGGATTCAGTGATCTCGGATACAACGCGTACGGTGTATGGGAAATCAGTCGCAGCAGGCAGAACAGCCTGAAGCGCACGCCATGCCAGTTTACCGTGACCGATTTCGCGGCGACCGGTGAAACCAAAGCGGCCAACTTCACCTACAGAGTAGGGTGGGAAGTTATAGTGCAGCATGAAGTTGGATTTGTAGGTGCCGTGCAGCGCGTCGATCATTTGCTCATCGTCGCCGGTGCCCAGAGTGGTCACAACCAGACCCTGAGTTTCGCCGCGTGTGAACAGGGCAGAACCGTGGGTACGTGGCAGAAGGCCAGTTTGAGAAGCGATTGCGCGAACAGTTGTGGTGTCACGACCATCGATACGTTTGCCAGTTTTAACAACGTCACCGCGCAAGATGGAGCTTTCGAGCTTCTTCATTGCGGAACCGAGGTTCTCATCGCCAAGCTGTTCTTCAGTCAAAGCAGCTTTGATCACTGTGCGGGCTTCGCCAACAGCAGCAACACGTTCTTGCTTGTCAGTGTGTGCGAATGCAGCGCGCATCGCAACTTCACCAGCAGCCTTAACAGCAGCAGACAAATCTGAATAGTCAGGAGCTGCAAAGTCGAAAGGCTCTTTTGCAGCATCTTCAGCCAGATCAATGATCAGGTCGATGACAGGCTGGAACGCGTCATGGGCAAATTTAACCGCACCAAGCATTTCAGCTTCGGAAAGCTCATAAGCTTCTGATTCAACCATCATCACAGCGTCTTTGGTACCGGCAACAACCAGGTCCAAGCGTTGATCAGGGTTGTCACGCAGCTTGTGCATGTCGTCGATGGTTGGGTTCAGAACATATTCACCGTCTTCAAAACCAACACGTGCAGCGCCGATTGGGCCCATGAATGGGGCGCCAGACAGGGTCAAAGCCGCAGAAGCCGCGATCAGCGCAACGATGTCAGGATCGTTAACAAGATCGTGGGACAGAACGGTACAGATGACCAGAACTTCGTTTTTGAAGCCTTCAACAAACAGCGGGCGGATCGGACGATCGATCAGACGGCTTGTGAGGGTTTCTTTTTCAGTTGGACGAGCTTCGCGCTTAAAGAACCCACCAGGGATCTTACCAGCTGCGTAGTATTTTTCGTTGTAGTGCACGGTCAGTGGGAAGAAATCCTGACCTGGTTTTTGTGCCTTGGCGAATGTCACGTTGGCCATGACAGAAGTTTCACCAAGCGTGGCAATCACTGTGCCGTCTGCTTGACGTGCAACTTTGCCGGTTTCGAGTGAAAGCGTTTCTTCGCCCCACTCAATCGATTTTTTAATTTCGTTAAACATCATCGTTTCCTGATAGGGAGCACACCCGGCCTTCCGGGTCTCCCGTTTACATGGTGGCCGCATTGCCACCGACCCAAATTATCTTGCTTTGGTGCACCAGGGTCCAGGCACACCGTCTCAGATCAGCGGGCCATACAGGAAAAAGAGGCGTTTGGGAAGAGAAACTGTTTCACAGGCCGTCTTGAGGGGTTTTAAGTACCGAAACGTCGCCTCAGACCGCGCATCATCCTATTGACGATCAACTTATGGCCGGGGCCAACGGCAAGCATATACAAATGCCCGAACCAATTATGCACCACAACAGAGGAGGTGATCGTTAGACGTTGATCGAAGGTGCTGACGCAAGTCATAACGTCGAGGTGCGTATCGCTTTCGGTCATAACCAGAAGATGCGGTTGAATATCTTCCACCAAAAAGAAATCAAGATGCCCCCCCTTTTGCACGGGTTCCCCACGCTGCCGCGTGAAACCACCGATCTGCTTTACCCCAAAAAGTGACGCAATTTTATCGCGTATTTTGAACGCCGTTTTCAGGAAAGGGATGGGGATGCTCATGCCTTCATCCCAAGCTTGCAGCGCCGTCATTTCATAAGGAAGGTCCATGCTGCGAACGTCATGGAATTTCAGCTTCTCTTTAGGGGCAACCAAAGGGATTTGACGTGTGGCAATTGGATTGGTGTCATCTGTCATCATAGTGCTGACAGTGTCAGGATTTGTCACGTTCGCAACTTGCAAATTGACGCAACTGAACAAACAAAAACGCCCGCTGAAACAGCGGGCGTTTTCTGATCCGGGGATCGAAACTGTTAGCGGCGCAGGCCGAGACGTTTGATCAGGTCTTGGTAGCGTGCTTCGTCTTTGGAACGTGCGTAATCCAGAAGCTTACGACGCAGAGCAACCATTTTCAAAAGACCACGACGACCGTGGTTGTCTTTTTTGTGGGTTTTGAAGTGCTCAGTCAGGGTAGCAATGCGGGAAGAGAGGATAGCAACCTGTACTTCAGGTGAACCAGTGTCACCTTCTTTGGTTGCGAATTCTTTCATCAGGCGTGCTTTTTCTTCAGCTGTAATCGACATCGGGGTCTCCTTGATAAGAGTTAAAAGAATGGCGCAGGCCGGGATGTCGTCCAGCTCAGGCCCATGGAGGTATTAACCGATTCTCAAAAGAGGATCAGCAGACAGCTGCACATAAAAGATTTTCAAGCAAAAGGGAAGAGGAGATGCACCACACGGGGATGATGCAGAAAAATGGTGCGGGCGGTGGGAACTCAACAGGAGTCCAGAAATGCACAAAACCGCTTTAAAATGCCTTTAAAACATTGACAATTTGCAGTCAAGCCGTCCAGTTATGCGTAATTCTGACCACGTACATCGCGCGCCCCCTGGGGGGCTATCTGGGGGGCTACAATGGGGCAAACTAACACTCTAACGGCTTTGGGCATTAAGAACGCAAAGCCCGGAAAGCTGTTTGATGGTGGTGGTTTGACCTTGGTGAGGTCACAAACGGGTGGAAAATGGATTTTCCGATATTCGTTCCAAGGTCGTCGCCGGGAAATGGGCTTGGGGCCCTATCCCAAACTTTCCCTATCTGCAGCACGGAAACTGAGGGATGAATGGGCGTCCGTTCTGCTAAATGACCTCGATCCAATTAGTGAGAGAGAAGACAAACGCAAACAATCGGCTAGCCCCAGCGACCGCTTTGACCCCACATTCAGCGAAGCCTGTGATGTTGCATTTGAGGCCCTAAAGGCCGGGCTGCGCGGTGATGGCACCCGTGGCCGCTGGCGCTCACCACTCGATATTCACATCATCCCAAAGATTGGGAAAATTAGAGTTTCAAGACTGACGCAAGATGACATTCACCGTGTGTTAAAACCAATCTGGAAGACAAAGCATGAAACGGCATCCAAGGCACTTGAGCGGATGAATAAGATTCTAGTTCATGCAAAGCTGTGTGGTGCCGATGTTGATCCGTTTATCGTGACAGCAGCCCGGCACATGCTTGGCCTGCACGACCACAAGGTCAAACCAATCACAGCAACACCTTGGCAAGACCTCCCCGAACTATTTGGGCAGCTCAGTAAAGACACCCCGTCACACATGGCTTTGCAGTGGTCAATTCTAACCGTCACCAGAGGCGACAGTGCCCGTGGCGCAAGGTTCTCTGAAATAGATGGTGACGTTTGGACTGTCCCCGCCGATCGCATGAAAGGCGCCCGAAACAAGGTCACAGAATTTCGCGTTCCGTTGTCGCCGGCCGCGCTTGTACTTGTTGAACGCGCACGCCTTTTTTCAACTTCTGACTTTCTGTTTCCAAGCCCCCGAAAGGGGTGTGTCACGGTTCAGGCGCTGACTAAGATCCTAAACAACATGGGTGAAGCTGGGCGACCTCATGGCTTCCGAACCAGTTTTAGGACGTGGGTACAAGAAACAGACGCTTGCGGCTTTGATGTTGCTGAAATGGCGTTGGGGCATGTGATCGGCAACAAGACAGAACGCGCCTATGCACGCTCAGACCTTTTAGAGAGACGACGTACAGTCATGACATCATGGGGCAGTTATGTCTCGGGAGAAGCTGCCAATGTTGTGGATATTGGCTCGACCAAGCTGAGAAGGTGAACTTTATTTGTCCGCCTTACCATCCAGCTTGTCTTCAATCCGCTGCAAGCCCTCTTTGATATCTTTAAACCCATCTTTCACGGCTTCGCGGTCACGCTTTTGTAACGCTTCGATAACTGCGACACGTCCTCTCAGATGGAAGAAGGCGCTAGCTAATGCGGCCAACATTGCGCCCCATGTCAGCATGTCTTTCATCTCAACCTGCATTCTGCGTCCTTGCTTTGTTCCCCTATAGATATCCAGTCCAGAGGTTTGATCCTCTGGCGGTTCCCCCTATTCAGGTAAGCCTTCTTGATTAGCCCCAGCGTTGATGCTTACATTGAAAGACGATGAGCCTAAGAACTGTATGTGAGGGAAGGTTTGAATTTGAAAAAAATTAGCGGATTAGCGCAATTCTTTCTTTGGCCATCACTACTATGGTTCTTACTTTATTATATGAAATACCATGCGCCTGATTTTTTTATGGACTCTAAATATCAACTAACCGGAACAATATTTATTTGGGTTTGGTGGCCGATAGCTCTGATGATCATCTTTGTCTCTTTGGCAAATAAACCGGAAGATCCTAAACAATAAAGTACAAGAAGTATGAAAGAAAAGTCTTTAAAATGCTCTTTGATCCTAATTGTCATAATTATAACGGTTAGCGCTGGAATTTGGTTCGCAAAAATTTCACTATTAATTGGCGCAGCGCTGCTGTTCCCGGTTTTTGTATCTGAAACGAAAAAAACGCCTCCTAAAGATGGCTGACACACCACCAACTCCCGTGAAAGTGGCCGATCAGATTGCATCAAAGTAGAAGGGTTTCTTTGAGCTTTATCTATTCAGGCCGTTCTGCTGAAAATGTGGTTTTGTAACCTTCACGCGTGACTGAGTGGGTGACACTTTCCACCACCCACGCGCCAACACTTGCAGAACTGAAATCCATAGGAACAACCTTACTTTCAGCGATGACTGCAGGGTTCCCCGGCATGGAAACGCTTAGAGTTTCAACCGAGCGCCCTGCCCGCCTAGCTTCAGCATCGGCCACGCTGCGCGCTTCACTCTCATCGCGATACCTTGGGCGCAACCGGCGCACAGGTTCCCCCTCGCCAGCCTTCACCTCTTCATCCCGGCCCTGCTCAAGATCACGGAAGGTTGCAATCACTGTGCCTACCGTCTCGCCAAGGCTTCGACGCATCGCCCAGCGCGTCACGTCATCTCTGAACAATACGGTGTTAGGCATTTCTTGGCCGGAGGCGTTGATTGCATCCCCTCGCCGCCCAACAAACAAATAACCACCCGCAGGTTTTGCAATCAAATCGCGTGCAACGGCTATACGCGTCAAGAATGAGATGTCAGATTCGTCTATCTGATCGAGATGGCCCGGTTGTAATTGGCTCACAACTTCAGTGATCGCAGGTTTCAAGCCGTTGTCGCCCGCAATCGTCTGCACAATCTCGCCCAGCGTCATGTTGGGCCAAGACCGCGACTTCTGTTGTGTGATTGGGCTTCTCCCACCATCGGAGACACCTTGGATTTTTGCGCGGCAAACCAGAGTTATTGCCCGTGGTGGATCGGCCTCTTCGACCTCATCCACAATGAAAAGTCCCATCTTTCGGAATTTCAAAAAGTAACCGAGAGAAATTTCAACTTCAGCGCCCACATTGGGCATTGCAGCGGCTCCAAAAAATGAAACGTTTGAAAACGTAATCTCTGCCGTGTCTGAAACCATTCCGGCTGCATCCGTAATCGTGACAGATGTTATAAGCGCAAAAGCCCGATCGGTTAAATCTGTGCCGTTCACTGTTACGCGTACAAGTGGCTTGAAATCTATCAACCCCACAGCTGCACCTCTTCGGTTTCAACGACCAGTGAACCCGCAGGCAGCAATATTTTCACACCAGCGGACAATACCCCACCTTTCCCGGCTAGGCCGGGATTTTGCGCCAGAACCTCTTCCACTTGTCCCCGCGCGCGGTTGCCATAGTGCAGATGGACTATTTCATCCAATACGTCCCCATCTCTAGAAACGTAGAATTGATCTGTACCCGCCGTCATAACGCGCCACCCTCATTGTGAATTCTTGTTTCATCGGTACGCCGCGCTTTGCGAATACCTTCTGGCCTTCTGTGATCGCCTCAATCACCCACAGCCCAAGCACCTTTCCCACACCTGAGACCAAAGGCAGCGGCACGCCAATACTCGCCTGGCTTCGCATCTTATCAATCTGTTTAAGACCACCCAGAAATTGCGGATAAATAACGCCTTCCAGTTCGATCGTATCTGCGCCATATCCGGTGAACTGCAGAGCGTCATGTGCCCCCAGCCGTGCCTGACGGGCCCAACGATATTCGGTCGATCGGCTTAGGCTTTGATATGCGGCACTGTCGATCGAGAATTGCAGGATGCCGATCTGCATCATTACCTCTGCCATTTCTTACCCTCCAAATGCGCCAAGCTGTGTTCCACGGTCATACAAACCGCCCTGCGATTGCTGGCGCTGCTTGCGTTCCGCCAAATTCAGCAGTTCTTCAGCACTGACACCGCTTGCATGGAAATGGTTTGTGACGTTCTGCGTTACGGCTTCGCGTGACTGCGCAACCTGCGCGCTGACACCGCTACCTCCTAGTGCAGCAGCCATACGCCCAGAAAGACCGCCAGACCGCCCAGACGGGGTTAATTCGCCAGCCTTAGCCGCGTAATCCGCCAACTGTCGCATGGCGCGGTTGTTGGCAACGTACCCAGAGCGGTTTTCAAACTTCAATTCCGGTCCATTTTCGCCAGAGAGAACCAACCCAGGCAGGAATGACCCACCTAGCGCCCTTTTCTGCACAGGCGGCACCAACTGCGGTGATCCATTGCGAACGTATTGGCGGGGTTGTGGTGCTTCGCTTGCGTCGCCGCTGTCAGCCCCACCAAAGCCCAGCGCATTCGCAGCAGCGGCCCCGTATTCTAGCCCCCACTTCAACGCGTCGATAACTGGTGAAATAAGCCCACCAACCCATTCAAACTTTTGCCCGATCCAATCCAGAATTGGTTGCATGCTGGTTTTCACCGCATCCCACGCATCACCAATGCTGCCAACCGAAGACATGCCATCAATTGCCGGGGCGATTAGGTTGTCATATGTGTTGCCAAATACGCTTCCAACAGCTTCAAACAGCGCGCCAACGGTTTTCTTTGCAGAGGCCCATGCTTGTTCTATTGGCTCAGTTATGCCCAGTGCATCGGTCACGGGCTTAATTGCACTCTCATACACCCAAGTCATGACCTTACCGACACCATTAAAGATCCCAGACCAGAAAGCGGAAAAGCCGCCCCAAGCATCTTTCAGACCACCAAGCGCGCGATCCATGTCACCAGAAAAAACACCGCCAACAAAGTTTGACAGACCGCCAAAGTACCCTTTGACGTTCCCCCACAAATCTTTGAACCAAGGACCTACCGCGTCCCAGTTCTTATAAATCAAATATGCACCCCCCGCGATTGCAGCAATGGCCAAGCCGATCGGGTTTAACAGCAAGGCTGTTCCAATCGCACGTATCCCACCAACGACAAGCGGTGTGGCACCAGCCAACGAAAGCATTGCCCGTCCTAAGCTGAAAACAGCACCACCAAACTTAATCACACTGATAACTGTGCGCGATGCCAATACAGCACCGATCACGATTCCAAAGTTTTCCCAGCCCCCTACCATATCGGCAGTGGTTTTAATTACTCGCCCAGTCATTGAGGCAACCTTGCCAATACCGATGGCGATTTCGCCAACGACCGGCAATGCACGTTCAACCCCGTCCGCGAACGAACTGGCCCAAGCCTTGACCTGTTCCCGGTTTCCAACCAACGCATCACCCACACGCTTCTTTGCATCTGTGACAACAGGCATAAGCTCTGCGCCCACTGTGTTCTTCAGGCCCTTCATTGTCAGCTGTGTATCTAAGAGAACATCCTGAAACACTTCTGCATCTCTGGCCGCTTCTTCTGAGAGGACATAGCCCGTGCGTCGGGCGTCTTCACGCAGCGTGCGCAACCCATCAGAGCCATCCCGCAACATATTGAGCATCCCGATGCCGGAACGCCCAAAGATGTCGTTTGCGATGGCCGCTTTTTCCGCCTGCGTTCCAACCCCCTGCATGCGATCGGCAATAACTTCCAAGGCTTCAGCTGGTGACAGAGCAATCAGATCTTCCGCAGATAGGCCCAGATCATCCAGCGCGTCCTTGGCTGCCCCGGTGCCGGTTGATGCCTCACCTAAGTTTTTCAGCATCTTTTCCAAGGATTGATCAAAGGCGCCGGTGCTGACACCTGAACGCTCTGCAGCATATCGCAACTCTTGCAATGCACCGATTTGAATACCAAGCTTGTCAGCAGTTTTAGCGACATCATCACCCAGCTGCGCCGTGGACGATGCCAGACCAAAGACAGCACCGCCTGCCAAACCAACGCCAACAGCGACCGTGCGCGAAGATCGCCCAATATTTGTCATCATGGACGAAAAAGACGCGCCAACCCGACGTGAAGCTGCAGCGGTTCGGTTCCATCGCTCTTGCGTACGTCGCAAGCGCGCCATGGTGCGATTTAAGTCTTCATATTCGCGATCGAGATCTTCAACAGACCGGCCTTGTTTGATCAAGACCTGCCGTTGTTTGCCAAGTTCACGCTGACGGCGTTCTACGCCTTTGATTTCATCGCCAATTTGGTGAAGTCCCGTTTTCAGGAACCCCACGTTCTTTTTTACAGACTGTTCAAGAACAGATCCGATTGTAATGGTTGAACTTAAGCGTTGATTACTTGCCATCTTTGGGAAGCCCTTCTAACCACCAGATGAAGCGACTAAGGGACATCGCTCCAATTTGAGAGAGGCCCCAGCCCGTAAACTGGGCTAGGCGCAGAATGGGGGTGCGTAATTCATCCGCTGCAATCTCCAATCTCTGACCAATTGGATTGCCCAAGTCGTCAATAACTTGACCGACAGTTACGTCAGTCAGCCCATAAAAGCCTGGTAAGCAAACTGCAGGCGGCCATATTGAACCATCTTCATTGTTCCAATGTCTTCGGGCGACACTTCACAAAGGTTTGCCAAGATTGCGATTTCTTTCTTGGCTGGCGATGGCACGTGATCAACCGCTATCTGATCATCAACTGTCGGTTCACGCATCACGATGGACTTAACTTCTGTGCCTGCAACCATTACGGGCTTGTCATCAAACTTCACCTTTTTGGTGCCGTCTGGCATGTCTTCAATAAAATCATTCATTTGATCTGCCCTTAAATGCCAATGTTTGCGCGATGTTCGTCAAGCTGATCGACACCATCAATCACCCGCATCATGTTGATTGGGTCAATTTCACAAATCGTGCGGCTACCATGCTGTTCCCGGTAGTAACGAAGCGATTGAGTGATTGTCAGAGATGGCTTTTTCCCAGATCCCCAAGTCCCACGCGCAACAGAGATAAGCTTGCCGTGCATGTTGTGAATGACCGGGGTTGTTGTGCCGTCCAAGCTTTCAAGAGAACCGCGCGCAGTCAACTGAACGCCTGACCCTTTTTTCACACCAAACAAGGCCAAAACGTTGGCGTCATATGAGGTGATGACAAAGGAACAGGTCAGCTTTTCCATGCCCATATCGAGATCAACAGGGGCATCCATACCACCTCCACGGAACTCTTCCGTGGATAGGGTCAAGTCTGGTGGATTGTATTCTTCAATCTTGCCAGCATACCCGCGACCATCAACGGTAAGATTTAGATATTTCAGGATATCTTCGGCAGCCATCAGACAAATACCTCTTCGATGTAATCATTCACAAGATGCGACTGAAACGTGATATGTTCAGCCACATAAACCGGTGTGAATTTGAAGTTAAAGAACACCTTACCCTGCGCAATATTTGCTGCAGAATTCAGGTCAGGATCAGGCCAGCATTCGCCGCCAAGGATTGCGCCCAATGCTGTCAGGTCACGCAGGTAGGCGTTCACGCTTTCGGTTACGTCGTCGACGTAGGTTTTTGTGATACCGCGATCCACAGCCCATAAATGGGCACGCAAAAGGCTGTCATTGATGATGTCAGCTGTGCGCCGAACATTCACGAAAACCCACTTGGGATCTGCCGTGAGGGTGCGGTTCCCCCAAAGGCGGAAACCATTTTGGCGAATTGTCGTTGCAACTTTCTGTTCATTCAGCAAGTTCGCACGGCTGTTTTCGTCACCAAGGCGGAAATCGACAGCACGCGTCGTGCCAATGATGCCCGCGATATTGTGATTTGAGGGCGACGCCCAGAATCCGACTTCGTTGTCTATCTTTGCAAACAGCCCCGCAATCCGGGATGATGGCGGCACATCAACAATGTTGCTGCCAACCATAGCCTTATGCCAAGGATCTGCGAGGTAAATACGCGCAGATCCAAAATCCCCTGCAGCGGTATATGCATCTGCATCGGTAGTGTTTGGGCCATCGATGATGACTTGGGCGCGCAACCGGTCGGCGATGCCCTCCAGTTCTGCAACGACAGGATTTGCCAAGCTTGATGGCCGTTGATGTGTGAAGCCCGGCGCAATCAGCAGCCGCGGGGAAAACCCGACAACGCTTTCAGCCCCAGCAAGGGCGTGAACACCCTCAAAATCACCAGTCGTGGCATTCACGCCGCCAATCACATTGGCAAGCATATCGGCCTCAAGAGCTTCGTGTTCAACGCGCACAACGATAACCAGCGCACCGATTTGATCAAAGATCCCATCAAGGGCCGATGGCAGGGTGCCGTTACTGTCGCCTACGGTATCCAGCTTTGCGGCTTCACGGCGCGAACCTGCGACAATAACGGGAGTATTGAGGGGGAACGCCGCTGCGTCTGCATCGGGCGCAGTGCCAACGATGCCGATCACGCCGGATTTTACAGTTGCGATTGAACGGGGACCCGCATCAATTTCAACGACTTCGACCCCATGGAGAAAGCTTGCTGGCATGCTGACCTCATTTAAAAATTGCGATTTAGGCAATCATTCCAGTTTCACAGGAATGGTTCCTCTGGCGGTTCCCCCCTTAGCCCGCGCAGCTGCCTGCGCGCGACCATCCCAACGTACGCAATCCTTGCCTTGAATGGCGGGGCCTGTTCGCTCAATGCAGCTTCAAGCCACTGACTATCTGCAAACGCACGCTTGAAACCAGATTCAAGTAAAAAATCATGAATGACAGCGGCTTTCAAAAAAGCGGGATCATCCGGCGAAAGAGCCCAGCGCAACAAAGCCGGAACTGAGCTTTCAAACTCTGTTCCCTCAGGAATAATAAGCAGCCATTCCGACTGTTTTTTCCCAATGTTCCAACACAAGGGGGCAGCGAGGACATACCCACGCCGCCCCCCTCGGTTAAATTGGCAACCAATAACTGTCATCAGAATAATCTTGAGGAACTGGGTCCGCGTTTTTCAAAAGCCGCACGGCATGGATATGTTGTGTTTTATTGGCCATGGCAGCGTTACAGAATGCCACTACTTGCGCGGATCCCATAGAGCCACAATTGCCCCTAACAATGCTGATCCAGCCTTAACCGCAGCTTGGCGTGTCGAAAGAACCGCTTCACGCATTTCATCCCCCATCTCCGACAGCTTCTTCCCACTCTGTGGTGATAGTCTCAGGCGACAGATCCAGATCGGGCACTATCGCCTCTGCCTGATCTCGGAACTGCGCGACAAGAGCCAAAGTCGCATCCAAGTGAAAGACATCTTGCGCGCGGCTCTTGGCCAAAAGGCGACGGACCACCTTGGCTTCTGGGGTGTTTACCCCCTTCACTGCCGCTTGCAACGCATCCCATGCGACATCAAGTTCAGATGCCGCCAGAAGCCCCATGAATTCTGCCTTGTTCAAATTGCGATGTAGCGGGTTAATCGCGGTCGTCTCAGGGATTTTGATAATCATGCGCCCACCCCATCAGTTAGATCATCAACGTCAACAGTCCAAGCATTACGCGCGGCACGATCTATTGGAATGTCCGTCACGTTTACAATCTTATACGGCACACCAGACGGAACATCTTTTGCTGCGATTTCCTCTACCGTCAGCCCGCAATCCCCAGGTTCGATTACTGCTACACCACCAACGCCGTTTGGATGAATTATTCTTTTTTCCATTTTACTACCTTATAAACGCTAGTTGCACGTATGATGAATCCGCTTTAGTTGCACCGGCTACAGTTATGAGCCTAAAACTACCCGCTAGCTGCCCACCTGGTTGCGATCTAACGTCATCAGAGTTCACCTCAACCGATGAGATACCGCCAATAGCAGCGTAGTTGGCATCGACCATCGGTGTTGCAAAGTTTACGGTATAATCACCAGTTCCATTATCTGTCACTGACGAGACGTTGAAGGACTCGCGGATGGAGACAACACCAGTTCCGTTAAAATTAACCCAAGCCTTTATCGAGTTCTCCGCCACTTGCGAAGACAGCGCGGCAATCTGCGCAAGCAACGCAGCCAGCTCATTGTCATTATCGCCAATGGCAGCAGCCAGTTCGTTCAACGTATCCAATGCCCCCGGTGCGCCATTTACCAAAGAAGAAATGGCCGCATTTATCTGGGCAGACACATCAATATTGCTCAGATCAGTCTGCAAGGCTTGTAACTCAGCCAAAAGATAAGCCGTGCGATTGCCAAGCTGTTGTGCAGGGATATTGGTCACACCCTGCTTGGTAGCCAGATCAGGCGGGCCCCCAACAACAGAATCTGTGGTTTCAATCTGGTAGATCCCCGTCTCATATACCGGGTTTTCGACAAGGTCAGCCATCAGGCAACTCCATAGGTGAATGAACCGTCATAGGTGATGCGGTCATTGTAAGAATTAAGTGCTTCAGTGAAAAACAGCCCCTTCAAATGACTGCGTGCCGGGTCGACTAAGCGCAGGATCGCGCGCACCTGTGCGGCCTGTTCAATGGTGATTGGTGTAGTGAGATACACACGATATTCGGCCCAATGATCCGGCTCAGAATAGTTGATTGAACCGTCATGACTGTAAGTGCCATCATGCGTTTCATGACCGTAACGCTCAACCACAGTGGCATCGCCATAGCCTGCCGCCTTTAATGCACGTTGCACAGATTGCAGCGTACCTTTGCCTCGGTGAATGCTGACGGCCTCACGGATTGAGGCGCGTTTACTGTCCTGGCTCCAACCGCTATCCCAAAAATCCACCGACAGTGCCCATGCTAACCACGGCAGAAGGTGAAGCGGGCAAGTATCCGGATGCCAAAGTTGTTCGATGGGCAGTTCAAGCGCAGCCAATGGTTCAGCCATAACCGTTTCCAGCACGCGCCGAACCGGGTCATGATTGAATGGCAGAAGGCTGCGAATATCAGACATCAATGCCCCCAACATTTACCGTTTGAGCGGTGCAGAACGCCGCTTGATCTGAGGCAATTATTAAGTCGGCAGAAAATGCGCCCAGATCAACGTTCTGAACGCCCTCACGGTGCAATGCAGCATGCAGTCCGGAGATCGTGATATCATGGCCAAGGCTGTGCCGGGCGGCGATATGATCTATAAGTGACTGTTCAGATGCCGCACGGACTACTTCGCTATCAAAGCCATCATAAAGGGTAAGGGTTGCGTGAACCTCATACCCGACCACAACCGCCGTTTTTGTGGTCACAAGGTCACAAAGCGGACGTCGTGGGTCAACTTCTGCAGCAACCACATCAAGCAGGATGGAACCGGCAACGCCATTCGCCTCTGTGGATAGGATCGTGATTTCTACTTCGCCGGGCACGGGGCTAGAAACATCGACATCTTTGACCAGTGGCGATGCGGCCAACGCCCAAAACGTATAGGAACCGATCGAACCAGCTGTGGTGAAGCTTTCCGGCGCAAGCTGCACCCGTTCGCGCAGTCGCGCATCATCTTCCATGACCTGTTCAACCGGAGGAATGGCGTTTGCATCAGCTGCAATGACAACTTGGCGCGCGACTCCATAAAACGCCGCAATGTGATCCAATTCAGCACCCTGGGCAAAGGCCAGCATATTGCCCTTCCCTGCGTCTTGCACTGCAGCGCGCAAAAGCAATTCGCGATAGCTATCTTCCTGCAAAAGCTGAACCAAAGGTTCGCTTTCGAGTTCAAGCACCGGTGCCAAGTCTGGGGCCAGTTCAATCAAACGCGCTTTTCGGGCTGAAAAAATCGTTTCGAATGTCGGTTGTTCAATAATTACCGGCTGCGGTAAGCGGCCCAAATCTATCGCTGAAAACGTACTCATGTTACCTCAATTCCGGCCAAGGAAATGTCACTTCCATCAGGCAAGTATCGCCCAGTAAGATCAATCGTCACTTTGCCGGGCTCATATGTCTGCAAAATTACTGTTTCGACGGCAATTCTCGGCTCCCATAAAATCAAAGCTTTTGCCGTGGCTGCAATTATCGACAGCCGCACGGCAGGCGTTAAGGGAGCGTCAATCAGTTCAAACAAGCCTGATCCGTATTCCCGACGCATCACGCGGGAACCGATCGGGGTTTGTAGAATATCCCGAATTGATTGGCGCAAATGATCAATGCCCGATAATTTGCGCCCAGTTTTTGTACCTAACCCTTGCATGACTACATCATGGCTGCAGTTAGGCCTTCGATCCTCTGGCGGTTCCCCACTAAGATCAGAAACATAAAATAGTCGAATGTCTGGTCTGAGCCCAAACCTACCAGTACACCGATCCGCATCGAAAGGCCGCTTTTCAAGAGGCGGTTGGGTAGCTATCGTACGCGTTTTAGCAATGGCGCTTTAAAAAACTGAGCATATGATCGCTCATTTCGCTTGGTTCTGGACAATACGGGAACCGCTCAGGAGTATGATTTGCCTCGACGAACAAAAGAAGAATTGAAACTCGAATTTGAAAGGCTCTCATCAATCTTTCAGGTGATAATCGATTTCGAACGTACGGAGACGCCGGAGCAGGCAGCAGACCTCGATCTTGTCCGTACCAAGGAGGATATGCTTGGATGGGTCGCAAGTGGCAAAGCAACTTTGAGTGAAATCACCAGGGGCACTCAAATGGCAATAAATGATTTCCAGATGGGACTAAGCGATTTCAATGAGGAAACGCATTATTTGATGTCCCCTTTCGAGCGAGGCCCAGACAGAAACAAATTTCTCGCATTCTATCGCGAGCGTACCGGTCGAGATTTTTATCTGGATGTGACAGACTCAAAACAGACTGCTCGTTCAGTTGTAAGACGAGGGAACATCAAGACGGAAGTTGAGTACTACGTTGTTGTCGAACTTGTTAATGATGTTTCCCAAAGTGTTTTGTCGCAAACAGAGCTGGTTCAGGTCGGTGATATGATTGTTGAGTTTGAAGCTCTGCAATAAGCCGACCAGGGCTAGTCATTCCAGACCCGCCAAAAGGTATACAACGGTTCCGGTCGGCCGAATGCAGTCGTTCATCCTACTGATAGCAAACGGCGGCTTAGTCCGCTGAGCCGCCATTGCGGGCCAGCGCAGCGAGGGTCAGCTTTGAGCCCAATATAGACATCCAATATAAAAGCAGTATTCTTAAAATTACCGAATTTAGGAGAGCGTAAATGTCATTTTTTCACGATATCACAAAAATGAGCGCAAACGGACTAAAGGCTATGCAACGTGGAGTTCACGATCGACTAGTAGAAGAAGATGCACAGCCTCAAGGCCAAGAGAAAGTCTACGGAGTGCGAGAGTTCCCTGACTGGAAGGAGCAAGCGGATGAGATGGAAGCAGAGCTTGATCGAAGGGGTGTTACCTACAAAAAAGTCCCTTGGTGATGGCGAAGTATCTTGAGTTCTGTAAGGAATAGCCTCAAGGGGAATGGCGGGCAGTCTGATAATTTGCCCGCCGTCTCGACATACGCCTTTCGTCTGATCATGCAGTTGCAGCGAATGGCAGCAACGTCCCGCATAGCAGCATTAGCACCCAATGCGATTTACACGCATATTCATTACTAAGCGACAGGTTTGCCAGTGTTCGCAGGGCCGGGCTTGATCCCATCATGTACGTGATTGATCAGGCTAACACCGCTGGCAACCACATCACCATCGACGATGATGTCACCCTTTACATGCGCAGTCGTAAGCGACAGATATGCAACCCCATCATTCATCTGCAAATCAATGCCCGGCATGGAAATTCGCAAGGACGTTGCTCGATCATCTGGCGCGGCTTGTTCATAGGGGCCGGGAAAAATCAGCCCTTTGGTGGTGTCTCCACCTGGGGAGAACACAACGACCTGCGAACCGACAACAGGCGGGCACCAAATCCGAACATCTTTTGATCCAAGCTGAACAAACGGCAACCAGTCAGATATGGCATCTCCGCCAAAACTGACCTTTGCGCGCGCGTTAGCTGGATCCAATTCTGACACTGTGGCGATCATCACAATACGCTCGACAACCCGCATCAGTTCAGATGTGGCATAATCAGACATCAACCACCCTCCAATGTGTAACCGCTTTCGTTGGCAGCGCCCGTATCCGGGGAAAATGCCGAAAATACTTCTGTGGGGGTCACTGCATCGTCGACAAAATAGCTGTCTCCAAGGTCCAGTGAATGCACCCACTCAATCCGCCAAATATCGAAAGTATCAACAGCCGGCGCAAATTCGTCGGGCTCGATCGCCAGCACAATGGCCGCACCCCATGGAATGCCAAGCCTGTTGCTGTGAACGTAGACACCGATTGCACCAGCCGCCTTGATGACCTCGCGCCGAACTTTGGGCGTGCGATGCCCCATAATCACGCGCGCCTCGACATGCAGAAGGCAGGGAAGCTGCCCAGTCTGGGCATCCGCATCGGGGTTTGGCTCTATCTCGCTGAACTGCACAATGATGGCCGGGACAGGTAGATCCGCCCCTTGCTCATCCTCTGCCACCACAGTTTTAAACGTTGGAAACTGTACAGCAAGGCGCTCAACAACAGTATCAAGTGCCGTGCCAAGATCAATTGGATCAGTCATCATCCAACTCCCAAGATTGTTCTGGCTTTGATTTCAGCCCGAAAATGTTTGAAAAAAATACTATCCAGATCAACGAATACTTCATCTTCCAGATAGATCATTATCCTGTCAGCAACCGGCAATCTTGCTTCAGAAATAGCGGATCTGCTTGCACCGTCGCGCTGATAAACACCGCGCTTGCCGTTAATCTTGGCAAAAAATGCACCGTGCAGAGTGGTATTGCCGAACTTGATGCCGCCAGCGGTTTTTGAGGGGAGGCCCTTGAACGCAGATAACGGCAAATCATTTACCCCAAACCAAAGTTTGAGAGAGTTTTTGCCCTTACCGGCTTTATATTCTTTGATGCGTCTGCGAATGGCCTTCGCGTTGCGCAGGCCCAACTCTGTTTGCAATCCCGTTGAGGCCAACTTGCGCAGTGTTGCCGCCGTTCGCTTTAACGCACGACTGCGGGCAAGATCTATCTGCTTGGGCGTAGCCGCGAATTCGGTTGCGATGGCCGTGATTTGCCGGTCATCAATATCAAAGGCCAGCATTATAAGTCACTGTCGTTTTGCCTAAGACCAGCCTGGCAGTTCCGGTGCCATCCAGCTGCGGCTCTTCCATCAGGTCAAACTCGCGACCCTCAATTGTGACGCGATCGTTTTTGTGAACATCAGCAACGTCTACTTCAGCGCATTCGAATTTTGGGGTGACATGATCCATTGAGTATTCACCAATCCGGGCGACCTCATTTGGATCATCGAAAATGCCAAGGACATCACCGATGTTTTCCGCTCCGCGTGTGATATGCGCCGTTGTGGCGAACTCATCAGGATCGAAAAACTCTGTGATGTCCTCAAAGTCAGGGTGCGGCATGGCTTATTTTTTGGCTGTCTTTTTTTCATCAGAAGATGCTGCGTCGTCTTCAGCTGCTTCATCTTCGGGCGTTTCAATGATTTCACACTTCCCGCGCGATTTCAGATTTTGGGCCAAATCTGTGGGAATGATAGGTTTCTTACCGGGCACGACAATCTTACCGTCAATGCATACGGCAGATGTGATTTTGACTTGGACTGTTTTGTTGCTCATGCTTTTATTCCTTGCACGTGAAACTTACCGGCGTGACCGCCAGTAAGTTATTTCGGTTAGTTAATTAAACGACGGGCTTCGCCCCATAGCAGAAGCTTTCCGCATGGCGGTAAGCGATATCCACATCTTGGAAGGCCACGATGCGTTTACGACCCTTCAGGCTGTGCGTGCTCGTATCAACGGTAAGATCCAGACCGCCCCACATGCCCACAATTGCATCTGCAAAGTTACCATGGAAAACGTCGCCCGCAGCGATTTGGGTGGTGATTTCAGCGCCGTAACCATTCACTTCATTACCCGGCTCCCAAATGGTATTCCCATTTGAGCCCGCGAATTTTTCAGTGGTTTTGCAGTGCGAGCGGAACCCTGTGTTGCCACAGTACACCATGCTTTCCATGGCCGCATTGTCAGCGGCAACTTGCCCTTCCATAGCGACCAACTCCGCAAATGTTGGCAGAGTTGCTGCAAATGGAACCGCATTGATCCCCGGAAGATTTTTCAAACCAAGTGGCTGACTGCCACCAGTCCCGTAGAAACCGGCAAGGCTGATTGTGGCACCCAACGCGAAAGCAAGATCGCGGCGGACCAATGCTTCCGTATCAACTGAGGTCTGTTTGAGAGTTGAACGAGTGATCTCAGAGAATGCACCGACAGTCTTCGGGGACAGGCTAATGTTGCGTAGCTCTTGTGCCCCTTCGGTTGTGTCCTCATCATCATTCAGCCAGAAACCTTGGGCCCCAGCAGCTTGGCCAACCATATCATAGTTACCAATAAGCCCACCCATTGGTGTTGCTAGGCGTAGGAAAATAGTAGAGGCACGCAGCATTTCAATAAAGCTACCGCCCAACGTGGTTCCAATAGCCAAACCACCAGTATTCCCAGCCAAAGCACCGTCTGTGCCAGTATTCAACGCCCGCTGCAGAACATCCATCGGAACCATGATACCCTGCGCATCGCGGCCCTGTTCAGTGGCGGCTGCACGACCGCATTCAAATTCAAATGCAGCGGCTTCTTGGGCGCGGCGGTCAGTTGGGTTTAGGATGGCACGAGCCGCACGAACGAATGAGAAGCGATCGACTTCGTTGTCGGTCATGCCGATATTGCCGCCATTATCGTCAAGCGCGCGGTTTCCTGTATCAGTACCAGCAACGTGATCCACAAGGCTGCGTGTAAAGACCTCAACGCTTGTGTTGTTGCGGATCGCATCAGCTGCAAGACTTTGCGCTGAGTATTGTTCGCCAAGCGCCAAAAGGTCTGTAGTGCGCTGTTGCTCACCTTCACGGCCACGCGTAACCATTGCCTGAGTTTCAGAAGCGCGTTCCAGCACCTCAATCTCTTTGATAACGTTGCCATCGGCATCGACTTCAACGCGGACCAGATCACCGGCTGCGTTGCGGATATTTTTAAACATAGGTTCCGGCCCTTCAATTATTGTTGGAATTGTTCTTGTGCCAGTATCCACAACCCCGGCTGGCGCTTCCTCTGGCGGTTCCCCCGCTGCACGCCCGACACCAACGGACGGATCTGCAGGCACACTCACCATTGAAATTTCAAAGGGCTCCCATTCTGTCACTGTGACCTTGTCGCGCTCGCCGTCACGCTCTTCGGTCTTGATCGCTCGAATGAAATACCCAACAGACACATGCCGAATGATGCCATCCAAAATATCGGCCCAGATTTCACTGGCACGCCCGGATTTTCCGAACCGCAACACAGCCCGCCCCCGACGATCACCATCAACTGAAGAACTTTCAACCGTACCGATTTGCACGTCCGCGTTGTGGTTCCAGAGAACCGCAGCCCCATTGGCTAAGCGCGTTTCAATCATCGCACCGGGCGAGTGATCCAAGATTTCATCACCGAACCAACGCGAAACGGGTTCTTCAGAACTGAACGCAACCTCAATGGTGCGTGCTTCCTCATTGATACTGCGAACTTCTGCATGTCGGCGCAGCGGGCCATTGGCACGGTTTGCCGTGATCTGTTCAACCGTGATCGCACGGGTGAGCACGGCCCCGATCAGTGAATTATTCATCATCAGAACCGTCTTTCCCATTTGGGTCATCCTCACTTTTGTTTTTTGGGGGGGGCGTCGGATTGGGCTGCACGCCCAAAACCGCCGCCATAATGAAACTTTCAGGCATTCCCGCGTCTCGCATTCCTTGAATGTCAGCCGCATAGGTGCGCCATGTGGTGTCTGGATCATCACCACGACGGCGTATGATTTCAGAGGGCGACGTCAGCAGATTGTTTTTCGCGTCAACTTCGGCCTTCACATCCTTCGTCGGATCAACCCAAGCCCAGCGGCGACCCTGCCAATAGACGCGGCGATAACGGTCAATTTGCGCGGCGGGCAATGGGCGACCTTTGCTGTGGATCAGGCCAAGCAACATTGAGGGTTCAAGGGCGGATTGATAACAACGGTCAATCAGGGTCTCTAGCAACCATTCTTGCAGATCCATCCAGTGATCACGCTCATTCAAAACGCCATAGCGAATTGAGCTAAAGTTCACCCCTTCAAGGTCATTCGCCAGGCTGACATACGAAACGCCCATGCCTGCACCAGCCCCTCGAATTACCGCCTTATTGAACTGGGCAAGTTCCCCGCTTGGGTAGGTGTTAGGGAATGGCTTTGCTTCTGCACCCGCCGGTAGTTCTTGGAAAACACCACCTTCAGCTTCAATATAAAGTTCTTCGTCTTCAGCTGGGTTCTCTGCATCTTCAGGATCCGGGCCTTCGCCGTCTTTCCATTGAATAAATCCACCCACAGACGCGCCCATTCGCGCGTTTGTTAACGCCGCTTTTTCAAACCCTGAGAGCATATGCAGGCGCCATAACGACGTTGCCGCCCAAGGTATCCCGCGCCGTTGGCCCTCAATGTCTTCAAGGAAACCATGAATGATTTGATTTGCGGGCACGCGTTCGAGGTTGCTGCCGTTGGTGGTATAGGCAGAATTCGCCGCCTCCCCGACCATGAAGAAATAGGCAAGAGGTCGCCCCTCGCGACTAAACTCAATACCCTGCCGGATGAACCGGCCTCCAGTCAGGCCTTCAACGTTGTATTCAACGGGGCATCGCTGCGGGTCGATTGTTTGCAACGCATAACGAAAGGGTCCAGCTGCGCGGCCTTTAATCTCACGAATGAAAAATTCGCCATCTTTCGCTGCTGTTTTCACAGCGGTTTGGCAGATTCTGCGAAAGCTACGCTGGCCCTTGATGTCGCAATTTTCCGCACGGCACCACTTGCGCCACCACGTTTCAAGAGCTTCGTTTGCATCGCGGTCCAGATCACCTTTCGATTTACTGGCTTGCGCCTGCAATGCAAACCCACGATGCCCAACAATGTTCTGGCTGCATTGCCGAATGAAGGCTTTCATATAATCGTTTGATGCTGCTTGTTCACGCGATCTGGCAACCAACACCCGCTGATTGCGATCGACAACCTGATCAGCCGTCAAAGGGGTGGTTGTCCAGTTTGATGTCAGGCGATCCGTTGTCGCCGCATCATGCTGGCGAACCGCACCCGCTGGCCGCGCTGAATAAGAACGGCGCGGCACCTTTGGAATGGAGGTCGCGCGTTCAACCGCCTTGGGCTCTTGCGCAATCACATTGGGTTCTTGAGCGTTTCGTTTGAAAAATTTCCCCATCAGAACCGCACCTTAATTTGACGACCCAGAAGCGTTTTCGGGCGACCACTCGCCACAAACAGCGCCACTTCTTTGCGGTATCTTTCGCGAAGGTCCAACAATTCTGCGATCGATGTACGCACCAAAGTTCGACCATTGATCGTGTAACTCTGCTGATCCTTTGATGCCCGGCGCTCAATCACGGCTTCAATCGCGTCAAGGGTTCGCTGGGCATGTCCTCGCGGATCGTGACCAGCTGCAGTTTGAGCTAGGTCAGCTTGAATTCGTACTTGCCCGGCTTCAATTTCAAAGGTTTCTGTACCGTCGCTGACCCGGATTGCAGCTTGATACAGGCCAGCAGCCCAGTCTTTTGTCACATCAGAAGTGACTGCAAAGATATGCGTCTCAGCATCCCCGATCGCATTCAGATCAATGGGACCTAACCCACGCAGAATTGCTGAGACGGTCCAGATCGGTGCCGGAAAATCAGCTGCAGATATTGTGGCCCGGAAACTAAGTCCCGCCTGTATCGAATTTGGAAATTGCGAAAGCATTTAGAACCCATCGTTATGCGCCCGGACACCGCGCCTCTTACGTGATCGGGCTTTGCGCCTAGTTTTGCGCAATGGCTTCTTCTCTTCCTCTGGCGGTTCCCCCGCTGGGTCAGGTTGCGACGCGACCTCTGGCCCGATCGGTTTCAACCGCGCCAATCGATGTGCAATATTTGGCTTATCAATTTTCAAAGCGGCGTAGGCGTAGATACGACAATCAAAGGCCTCATTTCGATCGCGGGCTTTGTGCCATTCCCGAAACGTAAAGCCCCGCACCATTTTTGTGACCAACCGTTCCGCCGTCATCTGGTCGAAATATTCCTGATCACGTTCATCGCTGTAATGGCAACAGCCCGGCCCATCTTCAAAGGTGAAGCGGCGTGCAACCAATAGCTTTGTTTCATCGGTGCCGACTGTGAACAAAGACACAGGCCGACCACGGCGGCCCGTTTTGACTTTCTTCGGAGCCGTCACAACGGGACGATCCCAACCGCCTACGCCCTTGACGGCAAAAATCTTGCTCCGGTGTTTCCCTGCAAGATGTTCATATGCTGACTGGGTAAAGCCGCCGTTGCCCCCGGTATCGACGCAGGTAGATGATATGCGCAGTTCTGCACCGCTCTCATGGGTGAATGTCTGTGACAGATATTCAAAGAGTTCATTCCAAACAGCGTCCTCCATCGGGTCACCCCAGAAGACTTTGTAATCAATATTCCAACTTTCCTCACCAAGCCCCCAGCCAACGACTTCCACTTCTAGGCGATCAGTTTGCATATCAGCGCCAGCCGTCAACACCCCTACCCCCATAGGAACTTGAGCCGCATATTTCTGCACGCGTGAAATCAGTTTATCCGCTGCAACCTCGTCCGCTTCCTCTATCCATGTTTCAGCCAGTGAAACGTTGGTAAATGTCTGCAAATCGTTTGCAGCTTTCTTGTCCAAGAACGATTGAACGATGTCGCGCAAGCGCGTGAAGCACGAATATAGCTCTGACAGGTGATAAGAGGCATGGCCTCTGAATGGTTTGGTTGCTTTCCACCCTGCCCCGTTATCTTCTGCAGTGCGAATGCAGGTCACCCGTTCGGCGTCTGTGAGGACACAGCCGTTTTTTTGGCAGACATAATGGGCCGTTTCGGGAAGATGCTGGCCCTCTTCGTCCTTGTCCCAACGCACCCCCGCCCATTTCAGCGTTTGGTGTTCTTCGCAGCTTGGGCAAATGATATTAAACCGGCGCTGGTCGCCTTCTTCAAATGCGGATTCTATCCAGCTGACACCCTTGATTGTGGGCGTGCTGATCTCAACCAACAGGCGCTGATCCCCAAAGGTTGCGGCTCGCTGCCACAACAAGCCAACCGGATGCCCTTCGTTGGTTCGATCGTAACCATCGGTTTCGTCGCAAACGATTTTGGGCGCGGATCTGCCCCGCATAGTTTTGGGCGACCCAGACCATGAATACATCATGAAGCCGCCCGGATAACTTTTCATTCGTTGGTTGTTTACGCCATCACGGCCACGCGGCTTGGCGATGGCCTCTTGCAGATCGGCATTTGCTTCCACCAGTGGGTTGAATTTTGTTTCCAGCCACGTTGTCAAATCGCCCTGGCTTGGTTGCATCATGATTTGCGAACAAGGATCTTGAGCAATGAAAAACGCCTGACCACAAAGCGCCAGCTGCGTCTTTCCGACTTGCGCCCCCCACATCAAAGTAATCCGCTGGCATGAAGGATCGTCCATCATGTCCAGCGGTTCACGTTGATACGGAGCATTGTCGAAACGGATCTTGCCGGGAATGGCATTCCCAACGGGAATTTTTACGTTTTGTTCAGCCCATTCTGAGGGCGACAACTTTGGAGGAGGACGCAAGAATTTTTGCGTCTTCTTTGCCGCTTGGACGATTGCACGGGCGTTTCCAAAGTTTGCGCGTGCATTCAATCGTCACCCCCATTTTCTTGGTCGTCTTCATCGTCAATTTCCAGATCAGATTCAGCAATCAAATCACTGTCTGAAAGCACTTCTAGAACCTGATCCACCTCGCCCAAGATCACAGCTTTGATTTCAGTTTCATCTGTGATGCCGATCAATCCGCGCGCGGCGCGACCCGGTAAAACATTACGCAGACCAGCGCGCACTTCACCAAATGCTTTTGCCATGGCGCGTTGAATTTGTTCGATCGGCGCAACCAAGTCTTTTGCCTGCGCCAATTCAAGTTCAACCATTTCGGTTTCGGCTTCTAGCTTCCGGCGCTTCAGTTCATCATTACTGGCAACCTGAACCCCGCTGGCCTCTTCTCGAATGCAATCTTCGCGCCATCCGTGGACTTCTGCAGAGTTGAATTTCCATGGCTTACCGCGTGACCCACGTTCCACCGCAGGACAACCACGGCGAACCCAATCATCCAACGTTGTCATAGCGATACCGAATAAATCCGCAGTTGCTGCACGGTTCAATATGTGTCCTTTTCCGACCCTATTGCTCATGCTTCAGCGCTCCAAAGTAATAGTAGTAGGCCAACGTTTTTAAATCCTCGCACAAATGTTTTTTTGCGATGTCTAACACCCACAGGCCTCTCCCCCCTTGGGAAGGACCCGTTTTTCTGCGGGCTATCGTATCAACTTGAATGATTTCAACGCGCCTACGCCTGAGCCCACGTAGAACAGCCAGCTGATCATATCGCCTGCCCATTGCTGCATCTGTGGCGTCGGCAGGTCGTAAACATCTTGATCGCCAAACACATCGCGCAGGTAGGGAATGCTGTCGACAAACACAGCGCACCACCAGAGCGCCAACGGGCAAAGAAACATCCCGGCAAAGATCCAGAACCAAGGAAAAGACAGCTTGGCTTTGTTGTAATCTGCCATGATCTGCGTTTCAGCCACGGCCTCACGCGCGATAGCAACTGTAGTTTCCGCCTTGATCCGTGCCCGATCGTTGCCAAGCTCTGCCTTGCGCTCGATATGCGTCAAGGCTTTCTCCACGATGCCGCCAAAACCTATCTTTATGAAAAACGCCAGAATGCTACTCACCGCAATGTCACCCCAGCATTCGTCATTGGACGCAAAATCAGATTGCCGATGATTGTGGTGACCATGACAGCGCTGCGCGCCATTGCTACCCGATCGTCACCCCAGCCTGCCATGGCCAATTGATCGACGACAGGGGCCAATTCATTCGCACAGGCAACAAGGCCGGTAAGCAAATTGAACCAAATGGTTTTTGATTGCCAGAATGGTTTCAGCATCACAGCACCTCTGTTGCAACACGGGCGTATGCCTGCGCACGGCGGGAATGATGAACTGCGCGTAAGGCCATAATCCCAGCAACGATCAAAGCAACACCCAAGCACGCCCATATAGCAATCTCAGGAAGGCCAGACAGGCCACTTGCAACGCCACCACCAGCAACAGACACCCCAGCGGTTCTTTGTTGCCCTGCGGCTTTTTGCGCGCCCTGTGCTTCGACTTCCAAGCGGTGAACAGAAGGGACAGCCATAGCGACAGCCACGGCCTCTGTATCTGCTACGCGACGCGCCCAACCACGGCCAAATGTTGACCAAGTGCGCAACTGGCGCAGGAAGCTCATGCGTGCAGCACAAGCCTTCTGAATGACTTCAGTTCGGCTGCCAGTTGTGTTTGCAGCAAGGATGGTTTTATCACCAATACGTCCATCAACCAGAACGCCAAGCGCCCGCTGAAGCCATTTTTTGCCGCGAACCGGTCCAGAGTTTACAGCAGCATCAAAGGCTACGAGGTCCAAACCTGCGGGCAGATCATCACCGCGCACAGTATTCCAATAACCTGAGCGGAAAATTTCACCCGCTTCGCGCTTATCCAGATTGCGCACATCTTGATTTGTGACTGGTTTCTTGCGGTGACGCGCTAGGGTCTTATGTGTCACCCCGTAATTTGTCGCCCCGCCTGGATCGCGCGGGTGATTGACATAGCCGCCTTCCCATTTCAGGACGTGATCTCGGCATTTATTGAAATTGGTGGCAGTCATGGTGGGCTCCAAGGTCTGTGAACCTTCAGAAAACCAGCCTTTGCCCCGCCTTTCCTCTGGCGCTTCCCCTTACTGGCTTTCGACTGCCAATAATTTACACACACGACATCCCAGCAGGATAGCTTTGTTTTTTATTTTCCATCGCCGTCATCATGTTAGGAGTTTCTCGAATCTTGGCTCACAACGCAATCCATCTAAATCCTTATCATCAAGCAGAAAATTACTTTCTGGCAAGATATTAGCTTGTAGACACGCTTCGAGCTCTTCCAGAGCCCCAGTAGTTTGCCCCCTAATCGATCGTACACATGCCAAATTGTAACTTGGTTCACCTGAGAGATCTTTTGCGCGCAATAATATACTTTCTGCCAATTGAAGCTTCACTTCTTTCTCTGCCAACGAACATGTTTGTGCTTCATCACTGAGCGTGCCGCCCCAGTTAGCGAGCACCTCCGGCATGTCTGGTTTGATCTCAAGTGCGGTCGCGTATTTTTCCCCCGCTTCCTCAAATTTCTCAGCCCGGGCATCCCCTGAAAGCGTTGCAGCTTGCCTCCCCAACATACCACCCCAGTTAATGAGTGCATCCAACACGTCAGGTTTGATCTCAAGTGCGGTCGCGTATTTTTCCCCCGCTTCCTCAAATTTCTCAGCCTGAGCATCCCCTGAAAGCGTTTCCGCTTGCATGCTTAGTAGAACACCCCAGTCAGTGAGCACTTCTGGCATGTCTGGTTTGATCTCAAGTGCAGCCGCATATTTCCCCCCCGCTTCCTCAAGTTTCTCTACTCGGGCATCGCCCGAAAGCGTTTCCGCTTGATTCCTCAACAATGTGCCCCAATTAGTGAGCGCCTCCAGCATGTCAGGTTTGATCTCAAGTGCGGCCGCATATTTTCCCTCCGCTTCCTGGAATTTTTCAACTTGGGCATCTCCCGAAAGGGTTGAAGCTTGAATGCTCAGTAAAACACCCCAGTCAATGAGCACCTCTGTCATGTCAGGTTTGATCTCAAGTGCAGCCGCATATTTTTCCTCCGCTTCCTCAAATTTCTCAACCTGAGCATCCCCTGAAAGCGTTGCAGTTTGATTCCTCAACAAGGCGCCCCAGTTAATAAGCGCCTGCAGCATGTCAGGTTTGATCTCAAGTGCGGCCGCATATTTTTCCCCAGCTTCCTGGAATTTTTCAACTTGGGCATCTCCTGAAAGCACTGCTGCTTGAATGCTCAGCAAGACACCCCAATTGGTGAGCACTTCTGGCATGTCAGGTTTGATCTCAAGTGCAGCCGCGTATAATTTCCCCGCTTCCTCAAATTTCTCAACCTGGGCATCCCCTGAAAGCTTTGCAGCTTGTTCCCCCAACATGCTGCTCCAATTGGTGAGTGCTTCCAGCATGTCTGGTTTGATCTCAAGAGCTGCCGCGCACTTCTTCCCTGCTTCCTCAAATTTCTCAGCCTGGGCATCGCCTGAAAGCGTTGTGGCTTGCTCCCCCAACATGCCGCCCCAGCTAGCGAGGGTGCCCGCCATGTCAGGTTTGATCTCAAGTGCGGCCGCGTATTTTCCCTCCGCTTCCGCGAATTTCTCAATCTGGGCGTCTCCTGAAAGCGTTGCCGCTTGAATACTCAGCAAGACACCCCAATTGGTGAGCACTTCTGGCATGTCAGGTTTTATCTCAAATGCGGCCGCGTATTTCCTCCCCGCTTCCTGGAATTTCTCAACTTGGGCATCCCCTGAAAGGGTTTCTGCCTGATTCCTCAACAAGGTACCCCAGTTAGTGAACGCCTCCAGCAGGTCAGGTTTGATCTTAAGTGCGGTCGCGTACTTTTCCCCCGCTTCCTCGAATTTCTTAACCTGGGCATCTCCTGAAAGCGTTGCCGCTTGCATGCTCAGCAAGACGCCCCAGTTTGCGTGCGCTTCTGGCAGGTCAGGTTTGATTTTAAGTGCGGTCGCGTATTTTTCCTCCGCTTCCTCAAACTTTTCAACTTGGGCTTCCCCTGAAAGGGTTTCCGCTTGATTCCTCAACAGGGTGCCCCAATTGGTGAGCGCCTCCAGCAGGTCAGGTTTGATCTCAAGTGCGGTCTCGAATTTTTCCCCCGCTTCCTCAAATTTTTCAACCTGAGCATCCCCTGAAAGCGTTTCCGCTTGAACACCCAGCAAAATACCCCAGCTAGTGTGCACCTCCGGCATGTCAGGTTTAATTTCAAGTGCGGTCGCGTATTTCCCCCCCGCTTCCTCGAATTTTTCAAACTGGGCGTCTCCCGAAAGGGTTTCCGCTTGCTTCCTCAACAAGGCGCCCCAATGGGTGAGCACTTCTGGCATGTCAGGTTTGATCTCATGTGCAGCCGCGTATTTTCCCTCCGCTTCCGCAAATTTCTCAACTTGGGCATCCCCTGAAAGGGTTTCCGCTTGTTTCCTCAACAATGTGCCCCAATTGGTGAGCGCCTCTGGCAGGTCAGGTTTGATCTCAAGTGCGGCTGCGTATTTCCTCCCCGCTTCCTCGATTTTTTCAATTTGGGCATCCCCTGATAACGTTCCGGCTTGAATGCTAAGCAAAATACCCCAGTTAGTGAACGCCGAATGTATATCAGATTTGATCTCAAGTGCGGTCGCGTATTTTTTCTCCGCTTCCTCAAATTTTTCAACCTGGGCATCGCCCGAAAGCATTTCTGCTTTTTGTAGAAATTTGTTTCCTTGTGTAATAAATACCCATGCACGGATTTCGCGCTCTTCGTCAGAATCATTTACGTTAGCTGAAACAGCTTCACTTTCTTGCCCGGACATTAACTGACTTGCAGCTTCCTCAGCGCCTGTACGCTCTTCACTCCACTTCTCGGCCACTTCATTCAATCTTTTGCGAGTGTCAGTCAGGACTGCGGTTTGCTCCTTCTCAGCTACCGGAAAATCAGGTAATGGGCTGAGAGCCTTTAAGACGTGCGCTGGAGGGTTATCAATAATCGGAATTGGCCAACTCCCGACTCCACGGGCAATCTCAAGCATTGTCATATCGAAATCACAATCGCCCACATAATGGGCATAATTTTTTGCTAACAACTGCCTCAAATGCGCTTCCGGTTCAGCTTCAAACCCAAGCCAAATCAAATTGTTATTACAGTCGAAGACTTCCTCTATCACAGTGAATGCAGCATCGGATTTACCACTGTAACCGACTACAATCGTAAGGTGATTACGTAAACTATCCGCGAGGAGTGGCCGAAGTTTCGCCGCATGACTTTGCGTTTCGTCTTCAGTATTCAATAAAGTGAGCCCATAGCTTTGCCCATGCAGATGGAAGATAGCCTTATCAGCCAAACCTGTAACATGTGATGACGGTGCTACGCCAAAATCATAAACCGGCAAATGCGCCCCCATGAGGCTCACAGCGCGTTCGAGCAAGAAATCAAAATTAAATGTTAATACGCGCCGGACTTCGGTTGTCAGAACAATGTTGGCAAGGGCAACATGCCCCCAATTCATTTTTTCATCTTGCAACATTGGCTCAATAAGCCTTTTACGATCTGCAGGAGCAAGTGCTCCCATCACCTTCCCATAATCCAAGCGCTCGACAGAGGACAGCGTAGAGAGACAGTGCGCAAAATCATTTTCGATCATCGTTACTAATTCTAGAGCGGTGGGAATACCAGCACTTCGTGAAGCTCCCGCACCGACTATTAGGGTGATGTTCTCCGCATTACGAATATGCCCAATCACTTCGTTAATTTTCATCTTTAAATTACCTTATACGGTCCTAGAACGTTAAGTTTCCACGCATTTAACGCAATCGAATCGTGCCAACCAGAATAATCCCTTTAGGAAAGTTAACTCGGTAAATTAAGTGCTGCTACCCCTTCACCTGCTAATATCTCACGCACTCGATAAACTGACAGGTCAACGCCATGCGCAATGTCTATGACCGCGCAACCTTCTTCCGCCATTTCGTGGATCCGCTGGTTCCGTGCCTGCCTCACCAAAAACCTACAGTTTGACGGCTGCAATATCATTCCAGAGAACGCCCGCGACAGCTTGTGTGCATCAGACCATCCCAATATTCGCACCAGCTGGTGATCAATAGGCAATATTTTTGGAACATAGACACACACCCGCCATTTGCGTGAACCTGACTGTGGTAATTGCCCGATCAAATGAAACGTTTGTTCTTCCCCAATCACATCTGCAATCTCAGCAACCGATTCCGGCAGCGCTGCATTCATAAAAGCACCTCTTGGCGGGGATCAATAAAATCGCGGTAAAGCCGCTTGCGCGTCCATGCGTTCGGCTCAGGTGCCGGGCGGTTTGTATCCCAGACGAACCAGCTGTTGCGCTGGGGTGGTGCCCCCAGCCCTCTGAAATCAACCTTCCAACAACACAGAAGCTCGATCGATGGTGGATGATCGTGCAAGAGCGTATCCATCCCGTTGATACGGGCAGCCGGCCAATCTGCATTCAGCAGGAAGGCGATATAACCACAGCCCAAGCCCAGCGCGTGTTTTAACCAACGCCCATGGCCATCGCGGGCGTTGATTTCGCAGTAAGGCGGGTTCGTGATCATCTTGCTCGATGGCGCTTCATCAAAATCATAAAGGCTTTGCAGGATCACACCCGGATAGCCGCGGTTAACAACATCAGAACCGATCACGTCATGACCGTTGGTCTTCAACACGTGGGCCATGTGACCACCTCCCACGGCACTTTCCCACACCTTGCCGGGGTGCGCGTTGATATGTACGTTCTCAACCGCCAGAAACGCCGCTGTAGCGCTGGCGGGTGTTGGGTCATAGTCCAGAGGATCACGGCCTGTTTCTGGCGCGCGCTGGGCAGGTAACACACCAGAGAACAATGGCGCCGGGTTTCCTTCCGGGTTTTGTCCTGCGATTGCGCGAAACAGCGGCTTTGCAGAAGCGGCCATCAGGTCAACACCAACCATGCAGTGCAGAGAGCATTGAAAGCGATCAGCCAAAACACAACGCCCAGCCGCACCTTCAGTTTATTTTCCATCGCTTTAATCGTCGAGATGCGTGCAAGGCCTGTCTCTGCCAATGTGCATAATGTTCGCGCGTCGTCTGCTGGTATTGCCACGGCGTTGCCTGCGATCGCATACACACGGATCCTCTCAATAAGGTTCAGGCTCATACCTCGACCACCTCAACCCCTTGGGCGGCAGCAACAGCACGGCGCACCTCATAGTCACGCGTTGGCATGCCCTTGGCGTCCTCATAGACCCGCAAGCCTGTCTCAGTGTCCCTATAGGCGAAATCAACCGTGATCCGCATCGGCTTGCCTGTGCGTGTCTTCAGTGGCTCTTTCAGCCCGTGCAGATAAATCACCTCCTGACGTTGCAAGTCGCTGATCTTACCGGCCCGTTGTAAAAGATTGAGTGACGCCCAGCGCCGTGCCTCCTTATCGGAATCGAAGGTTATGCCGTCGACCGTTACACGCTTAGCGTTGTACTTGTTGCCCTTGGGCTTGGGGTTATTGATCACTGCGTTAAGCTGAGCGGCGGTCATACGTTCAGGCTGAGACATTGCTTGCCTCCATACCTGCGCGGATAGCTTTCTCTGCACGGCGCGCACCGCTGATCACTGTTGTGTGGTCGCGCCCCATCACGCGCCCAATCTGGGCAGCTGACAGGTTTTCACGCAGGGAAAGGGCATATACGGTCTGCCGTGCATAGGCCAAGTCTGCGGATCGACAGCTACCCGTTATGTCAGCAATCCTCAAACCAGCTGATTTAGCGACGGCCTTCAAGATGGCCTTGACGGTCACGCGCCCGGTTGCGTCAGGTATCAAGCCCAGCGCCATGCGAAGATATGCATTGTCTTCTTCCAGCTTGCGGATCTTTGCTGCAGATGTGGTGACGTTCTCAATCACTTTGTTTGCGGTTTCCGGGCTCATGACATGCCCAGCGCTTCTTTGTACATTTCCAGCACCGCTTCTTCTTCGGCGATGTCGTCAGGCTCACGCTTACGCAGTGCAATAACCTTGCGCAGAACCTTGGTGTCGTACCCCCTGCCCTTTGCCTCTGCCATCACTTCCTTTTGCTGTTCAGCGATGTCTTTCTTTTCGGCTTCTAGGCGTTCAATGCGCTCGATGAACTGGCGCAACTCGTCAGCAGTGACGCGGTAAGCACCATCCGTGACTTGACGGTCAGCTTCGGTTTCTTTCATTGGTGGTTTCATGACCGTTTCCCGTCCATGTGTGAATTGATCAATGACCCTGCGAATTTCAGGGCACTGGCGATGTCCTTTGCGATCGGGCTGGTGGCAGACAGTCGGTCTTGCACTTCGTACGTCAGCTGGATCTCGTCCAGGCTATGCAGATGCACCCGCTTGTTGCTCTTGAACGGCACGGTGGTACGAAACACGCAGTCACCGGCTACAGGGTCCACGGTGACGACCGCCACACCGAACACATGGCCGTTGGCAGCGGGGTTGCAGTGAACTGAGGTCAAAACGATACCCCCACTGATTTGCATTGCTGCTCTGTGACCAAGGCGCGCTTAATCAAATCACGAGCCATTGCGGGTGAAACCACGTTTGCAGCAAATTTCTTCCCGCCAGTGATCATCCGCGCATAGTTTGCGGCGACCTCATCGGGTGTGGCGCGCTGGGCCTTGGCCGTGGTTGCGACAGATGCCCAGCGCGCCTTGGCAATCCAATTCTCAGGATATGCGATGAACTTGGGGGCATTGCCCTTTTGCTCTGTGGCGTATGCCTTGGCCCCGTTCAAGATCGTTTCCGCATCGACGCCCAGCGCCAAAGCTTTTTCCAAAGCAGCGGCCACACGATCGGGGTTTCCGGGTTTCGGATAAGCCAGCAAGAACTCTTGGCATAGATCATCCATGCCCCAATTTGAGACATGGTTTTTTCCCATGCCCATGCCATGACCCTGTGTCACCTGGCTGGAAATCCCGCTTTGCGAAAGTCGTGTCTCATTTTGGGACATGGATGCTTTTGAATTATTCTGAAGATCAATATCTAGATTTTGTGCGCCATCTTGTGGCGCAATAGGTTCCTTTACGGTTCCAGTACGGTTTGGGTGACACTGTGTCACCTCTTGGGGTGACATGGTGACACCCGTGTTTTCATTATCCTTACGGGTAGAAGGCAGGTTTTGGCAGATTGGCAGGTTAATTTGGTATTCGACTGTGAACCCATTTTTGCACTTTTTGTATCCGACTTGTGAGATGATACCCTTTGCCAAGAGACTGTCTGTTGATCGCTGGATTGTACGTTTGCTTATTTCCAGATCAGCCGCCATGTGGGCCTTTGATGTCCATACACCAGACCCGTCATCGGATGCGCTGCCAGCCATAAACATCAACACAGATTTGTCTGAGGATGACCCCGTTTTTTTCCGTTGAATAAGGCCAGATACTAGGTTGCTCATTGCACGCCCTCCATACTTGCTGACATTGCCCGTGAAATACCGACAACGGCACTGCGCAGGCGTGACAAGTGCTCGTCATGAATGGGTGATTGTTCGAGATCGTTTGAAACAATGCTCAAGGCCTGAGTAAGGCCGTGCATTTCACAAAGAATATCGCCGTTGTCTTTGGGTGTAGCTGTAACGCTCATGAGTCCACTACACCCCCGGTCAGTCTTCCACAGTCCATTATTGGAACGCTTGCGAATTTCGGCTGATGGGTCATTTCAGCCCCCACAGGATCTTGCCGCGAACGTAAGCGTCAAATGCGTTTACGATGGCGCGCCAGTCGTCGTTGTGGAATTCCATCAGCGCGACAAAGAAATCCATCTCACTCTTGGGGAAGCTGTCACCATCAACCCACTTAGTCGCGGCCCGGACAGACACGCCTGAGAATTCAGAAAGAGCGCGGATAACGTCAGGCCTGTGATGCGTTCCGGCAATTACATAGCCAGCAAAGAGAACCCGCTCTGACCGCGTTGAACGCGCCTTGATCAGTTTCCAGCATTTTGTGAACGTAAGTCCTGCAAGCGGATGCTTTACAGATTCACATGAAGCACACAGTAAAACAGGACCATCGTTATGGCCGATGCCAACATGAGAAATTTGCGTACTCATTGAGAGGATACCACATTTGCGCTGATATATTTCTGTATCCGTTCAGCGACCGTCAAGGTACAAGTTCCGCCCTTTTTCATAACACCATACAGCCGACTGCTACCAACAGCCCGGCTAGTTACTGTGGCAGGAGCGATTTTGGCCCGGTTGGCATAACGCTCGATGGACTTGATGAGATCATTGTTTGTCATGTCACACATATGGGGATAATTATCCCTTATCGTCAAGGGATAATTGTCGCCTTTATGCGCGGCGAAAGGAGACTATTATCCCCAGCATGACTTTATCATTCAAAGACGCCCTTCTAAAACGGGTCGAGCAATCAAACGTATCTCTGAAATCCGTGGCCGATGGTGCAGGGGTGTCTTATGAACAGCTAAAGAAACTGAAGCAAAATAAGAGCCAATCAACTAATGTGGATGACGCCCTTAAGATTGCTCGACACTTTGGGATGACCTTAGATGGCTTCCTTGAGGATGAGACTGCTGCTTTACGGTCAGAGATCGCCTCGCTGTGGGACCAACTTTCTCAAGAAGAGCGAGATTTTCTGATGCGATCTGCAAAAGGTGTGATCGCTTCTCGCCCGGTAGACAGTTAACAATTTCACGCAGAAATTCTACAAAATCCCCAAGCTCTGATTTTTCGGCGTATTCGGCCATATTCCATCTTCCCCAATTCAAATAACCCGCAAGCTGCGGAATATGGGGGCTGTCCCGCCCCGCTCTATACGATCCATGACCCGTTTAAACGGCCTCAGAACTCAGAAAGGGCGCAGGGAATCGAACCGCTACGGCGTGTACCTTGATTTGCGAACGAATAGAGAACACCTACCAGCAAGTCAAGAATGCCAACCGCCCTAAGTCTGCACAATTTGGTGAAGCGCGAATTGTCACATGGAGTTATTTTGAATTGATCGAATCTACCATTGGTAGAAACTAAACGCATATTTGATTTGTTTTATTGGAATGTAATATGCGTCTAACTATTTTCTCTGCGCTTCTCGCATCGACCATTAAATTCATGCCTGAAACCGCATCCGCCCACGGCGGTGGACTTAATGCTCAGGGTTGTCATGCTGGTTCGAAACCTTACCATTGCCACAGATCGCAAGGATCTACTCGCTCCACCACCCGACGCTCCAACTCAGGAGATAAGAACTGTTCCGATTTCAGGTCATGGGGTGCAGCCCAGGCGTTTTTTGAGAACGCAGGTCGTGGTGATCCGCATGGGCTGGATCGGGATAATGACGGGATCGCCTGTGAGGCGTTACGTTGAGAACATGGATTAGTACAATCTGCCCAATTTTATCACTAAAACATAGGAGGTATATTTGAAATTCAAGATCCCAAATGACGCTATGGAACCGTTGGACGCACACATAGAGATAGGGCCAGACCACATTATTTTGCAAAGTCGCGGCGGCACACTTGGTTCATCAAAAGCCAAAAACACGGATTACTCAGAAGGCTTAAAGATTCTATTATGCCGCCTCAAACAAAATAAAGCGTGTTTTACAAAAGGGTATGTGGATAGCAGTAAAGTTCAGAGCATTTCAGTTGATCAAAGAGTTGTCGTCTCACAAAATGAACTCGATTTCCCTGCCAACGAACTGTTCACGCTCATCAGCCGCAGAATACGGCAAGTGGGTAAGCCACTCTCAGAAGTCAGACCTACAGGCAACGCCAACAAACGTCTTCGCTTTAATCTGCATGGCGTCACTGTAGAGCAGATAAGAAAGATTGCGATGGGAAATGTAGGCGCGAACTGGGCAGAAATTGCACCAGAGCTATCGGATGAGGATATGCGATGGACCGAAGGTAAACTGAGGCTCGTAACCCACTTACGGCGTGAGCGCGCGCGGGGGTTGAGCCGCAAGAAGAAGGCCCTCTTCAAACAACAACACGGCAAGTTGTTCTGTGAGATGTGCAACTTAGATCCGGTCGCAAGTTACGCTGATAAATTGGCTGAATCCTGCATTGAGGTGCATCATCATAAAACTGCGGTATCAGACATGTCCAAAGGTCATCAGACCACACCGTCCGACCTTCAATGCCTCTGTGCGAACTGTCATCGGCTTGTTCACATGCAATTAAAGGCGCAACTTCAGTAACTCTTGGTTAACCACCCTGCCTCAGAGTACCGTATATGAAACAGGTTTGGAAAATAGCTGTCCTATCCACCCGCCCAACCACTTATTGATAGGCGCTGAACGTACCGTTTGATTTTTAGCGGATCAAGAAGGCAATCTCTGGAACTAGTTTCAACGGAATCTATGCAGGCCAGAAATAGGACATCGCAACTTTTGGACCCATTATAGTCCGCTTTGTACGTGAACGGGTTCTTGAGCTTTTGCAACCATTGGTTTAAATAAACGGCGCTAGAGGATAATTCGGGTTACGCTAAAATTTGGGAACATCAAACCGCACCCTTTTAACTAACAGCACTTACATTATCGACTACATTGTATCTTGATAAGGGATGAAATATTGAACACGACGAAAATAATCTTCCAGTGCCCGATATCTGGTGGCCCTAAACAATATCAATATTTGCATTCAGTAAAGCACCGCGATCGGAATTCTGCAAAGTCACAATGGACCATTTCAAAAGACGAAGAGACCAGCTCTTTCAAGAATACTTGTGAAGCGAGTTGGATAAATGGGGGATGTGGCTGGGGCATACACATTGTAGACGAAAAAATAGCTTACCTTGGATACGACAGAGATGTGGGCGATGTCTTTCTAGCTAAGTTTGACAATCATTCAAAAGATCAGTGGCACGGATACCCATGCAATTATAAGATCAACAATCAACTTCCACCTCAGCAAATTTTGCTATCTTGGGTTGAAGAAGGCATCCTGAAGCTCTCCAAAATGCGAAAGATAACTAGGGGGCAAAGATGCGCGATCTGAATATTTCGATAGAGGGGTCTTGGTGGGACACACTTCTATACAAGGGGAAGCTTCATTGCCTTACGCCAGAGGGCGATTGGGCCGTTTATGATTGGGACGCACTTACATCCGATTTAGAAGCATCTATCGAAGCAGCTGCGCGACCCGCCCTACATTTTTCCTTCCGAGCAAGCAACGCAATCAAGAGTGGTGCTTTATCAAGACAAGGTGTTGAAAAAAGTTTCGAGAATATAACTACACAAGATTTTAATATTTCTTCTAAGAAGATTGCTGAATATCTGCTCGTGAAGTCTGATGTTTCAGCTGCGTTCCCGAGCACATCGATGAACATGCATTATGATAGAATGATAATGTCTTCTCAGAATGGAGTTCATGTTGAATATGTAAACTCCGACCAACTAGGCAAACATTCATTGAAGAAAATTTCCTCAATTGCAACGCGACAAATTGCGGCTGCGTTTGGAAAGATTGCGTGCGCATCGGGTGACGCCGGATTGCGTCAGTTAGACCTTCATCTAGAGCAAGGCTTTAAGCCCACCGAAAGTGAAGGGCATGAGCTTAACAGTGCAAGTTGTGACGCATGTGATTGGATGTACCAAAATATCTCTGCGACTTCATACCGAGGGGGGAGCTATTTAGCAAACTTCAGAAAGACTGGGAAGAATTTTGAACCAGCAAAGACCGAAATGGCATCCAATGAAGGAGAAGGGGCTGAAATCGAAAGGATTGAATTTTCTGGCAACTCAGATCTCAATGAAGGGATCAAAGATGCAAGTTCTGAGTTGGGTCAAACAATTTCTTGGGGATCACACGACAAAATCTACAGAGTATCTGGCAAGAAATTAGAGGCATTTCGCTTTTTGGCATCTGAGAAGAGACCGCTATTGGGAGACATTGAGCTGCCCGGCTGTGCAAGTGAAATTGTTTCCGTTAGATCGGCACTTTTTGGGGTCGTTATTGAGTTTGATGAAGCTGTAATTGTTATAAAGGGCGACGGCTCTCGGGTCGATTTCGATGGAGAACCGGTCAATATTTCTACTTTTTCGAGGTCTCGGAGGTACGAAAACCAGCTCCACTTAATAATGGAAGACCGCGTTCAAGTGAAATCACTTAATCTGAGCTTCGATGCAGAGGGCTTCTATAGCAAGATGTTTGGCTCGAGATCGCCGGCAAATTGGTTCGGTTGAGCGTTTCCTTTGTGCTTGGCCTTGGGGCGGAGAGCTTTATGTTTGGACGTCGGCCCTGCCGTTGTATTTGGAGCGCAACGTACTTTACGGCCTCACCCAGTCCAATTGATTCTGTTGGGGTGAAAAATTTAAGGGATGATTATCCCCTTCGTGATTGACATTAGGGATAATTATCCCTTAAATTCATCCCATACTAATGGCAACGGAGTATGGGACATGAACGCATCCCCAACTCCATGCGATCGGAGAATATTCATGAATGCTAATACTGCAGCAACAAATCGCGAGAATGCGCATTCCAATGCGATTGCGGTCGTCACCAACCCGGAACACCACGCAGATGATCGTGACGCTCGTTTGATTGCATGGGCAGTCCTGAAGGCTGCGCGAGGCCAGTCAGTACATGTTGAAAACCTCCAGAGCATTGCGCAATGAAGTTAGAATCCGAGCAGGATCATCTGGCGCCATAACCGCGATCACGCGGCGTCGACGGTGATCACAATGCAGTTTTGCAACTGTACCTGAACCAAGCCATCCCGAACTCGATCAAAACCGCGCCAGCACCTCCCTCCGATGCCCCCCAATACAAAGGACAACGCACATGACCAAAGCTTCACAACCCGCCCGTCTCTATGTGAAAATGAATGAAGCTGCTGCGATGTTTGGTGTGGGCCGCAGCGCGCTCTACCTAATGAGCCAACGCAAAGAGATTCGGATCTACAAATTCGGCGGTGCGTCTATTTTGAAGATTTCTGAGATTGAAGACCTGATCAAAAGCCGCGTTATGCAGCACGACGTGCCTGGGGGACTGGCTGGGGGGCCAGAACACACCAACACAACAAGAGGCGTGTAAAATATGGGCAATATGTATAAAAATGGTGCGGGCGGTGGGACTCGAACCCACACGGGCACAAGGCCCAACAGATTTTAAGTCTGGTATGTCTACCATTCCATCACGCCCGCGCCGGGCAAGGCACAAGGCCTTTCGCGCACAATAATTTGTTTTGCGCTGGGGGCAAGCTGATAACAGCGGCAGATCGCCTGCCGCTGCATTTTTTTGACTAAGATCAGCGCAGCCAGATCGCGCCGCTTTCACAAAGCGCCTGACAATCGCTCGCATCCCGGCCAAGGTCTTCAAAATTTAGAATGCTATGCATCGCAGCCCCCGTAAAACGCGGATCATCACATTCCTTATCGTGTGAATAAGCCCCTTCGTCGGTGCCAAAGTTCACCTGAGCACACATTTCAGCTGGGAATTCCGCCTGTGTCCGGTTCACGCGAAGCTGACCAATTTCAAACAGGTGGCGGCAATCGCTGGCATCTGTGCCGTTGTTGCTGGAATCAGTAGAGGTCGCAACGCCCCAGCCGATAAAACGGCTATCATCACATTCCCAATCATCCGCATAAGGGCCGGAATTATCACCAAAATCAACGGTGGACAGCATCTGTATAGAGGGCGCGAGACCAGGCACTTTTGGCGATTCAGCCATTGCGGGAGACGCCACGGTGACCGCAAGGATCAGGCCGGATGTAAATTTAGAAAACAACATATTCATTCCTTTTGTAAAATTCGTCCCAATGATGAAGCATACAAGAACCGTACCTTCAACTGCTTTCACCATCTTTAGATTCCACTATCTTTCACAGCCTGCATCGCAACATAGGTGGAGGTGCTGCCAACATAGGGTAATGTCGATATTTTTTCTGCCAGAACCCGGCGATAAGCCCGCATATCTTTAGCGCGGATCTTCAGGAGATAGTCAAAATTCGCCGCAAGCATGTAACATTCTTCGATCTCGGCGACCTGTAGAACGGCTTTGTTAAACGCCGAAAGTGCGGCTTCGCGGGTATCCGTCATGCGGACCTCAACAAAAGCGACGTGATCCAGACCAAGGCGAACCGGATCAAGCAGCGCGCGATACCCCCGAATGATGCCGTTATCTTCCAATCGTTTCAGACGGGCCTGCACCGGCGATTTTGACAAGCCAATGCGCCGGGCAAGCTCTGTGACATTCATCCGGCCATCTGTTGCAAGCTCATCCAGAATCTTACGATCAAACGCATCCAGCGTACTTTTCGTTTCACCTTCATTTTCCGACATATTCAAACCTTTCGCCTGAATAATCCACATATTCAGTCATATCGCCTAAGATTGCCGTGATAATATGGGGAAAAGCAACCCCAATACACAAAGGTCAATCATGCCTCACGCCCCGCTTGCCCCCCTGCGCCAGACCATTGATGCACGCAAATATGCTGATGAAGCTGAAATCCTGCCGACCCTTCTTCAGGAAACGGGTTTATCCCAGAAAGACCGTGCGCGTGTTTCAGCCCACGCGGCCGATTTGGTGCGGGAGATTCGTGGCTCTGCCCGCCCTGGGCTGATGGAAGTTTTCCTGGCTGAATATGGGTTGTCCACCGATGAAGGCGTGGCGTTGATGTGTTTGGCCGAGGCTCTGTTACGGGTGCCGGATGCCGACACAATTGATGCATTGATTGAAGATAAAATCGCGCCATCCGATTGGGGCAAGCACCTTGGCGCATCTTCCTCATCGCTGGTCAATGCCTCCACTTGGGCTTTGATGTTGACCGGTAAAGTGCTTGAGGAAAAATCCCCGGGCCTCGCGGGCCACCTACGTGGTGCCGTGAAACGTCTGGGCGAACCTGTGATCCGCACCGCGGTATCGCGCGCCATGAAGGAAATGGGGCGTCAGTTCGTGTTGGGCGAAGACATCCAAGCCGCAATGAAGCGTGCGCAGGAATTGGAGGCAAAAGGTTACAGTTATTCCTATGATATGTTGGGCGAAGCGGCGCGCACCGATGCCGATGCCAAACGTTATCATCTCTCGTATTCCCGCGCGATATCGGCAATTGCCAACGCCTGCACCAATGAAAACATCCGCACCAATCCAGGCATTTCGGTCAAACTTTCCGCCCTGCATCCGCGATATGAAGAGGCTCAGCTAGAACGTGTGATGGCCGAACTTGTGCCACGTGTACGTTCGCTTGCCCTGCTCGCAAAATCCGCAGGCATGGGTTTTAACATTGATGCGGAGGAGGCTGATCGGCTCTCCCTATCACTTGATGTGATCCAGGCCGTTCTGGAAGGTCCTGGCCTTGAAAACTGGGATGGATTTGGTGTTGTGGTGCAGGCATATGGCCCGCGTTGTGGCGCAACAATTGATTGGCTCGCCGCCCTGTGTGAACGCCTTAATCGTCGCATTATGGTGCGTCTGGTGAAGGGTGCGTATTGGGACACAGAGATCAAACACGCCCAAGAAATCGGCGCGCCGGGTTTCCCTGTGTTCACGCGCAAAGCATCAACCGACCTGTCTTATATCGCAAATGCCCGCAAGCTTTTGTCACGCACTGACGTGATCTATCCGCAATTCGCGACCCATAACGCACATACGGCGGCGGCGATCCTTGAGATTGCGAAATCGCAGAATTGCACGCCGGAAGATTACGAATTTCAGCGTCTACATGGCATGGGCGAACGTCTGCATGATATTGTTTTGGAGGCAGAAAATACCGGTTGTCGGATTTACGCCCCCGTGGGTGAACATAAAGATCTATTGGCCTATCTTGTGCGGCGTCTACTTGAAAACGGCGCAAATTCATCCTTTGTGAACCAGATCGTTGACGAAGACGTCACGCCCGAAGAAGTGGCCTCTGACCCTTTGACTGAGGTCGAAGCATATCTTTCAACCCCGCTCAATCCAGCGATCAAAACACCTGATGCGCTGTTTGGCGATCGCGTGAATTCGCGCGGCTGGGATATCGCCCATGCGCCAGAACTTGAAGCCCTTGACGCCTCCCGTGAGCCCTTCCACCACAGCACTTGGAACGGCACACCATTGTTGGCGATTGACGCGACACCGGAGTCCGCGAAACCCGTGCTGAACCCCGCCTGCCCAGATGACACCCCTGGCAGCATCGCGGCGGCATCCGACGCAGATGTCACAGCGGCTATCGACGCGGCAACGCCCTGGGATGATACACCATCTGCCCGCGCCGCGATCCTGCGCAAGGCGGCTGATCTATATGAAACGCACCACGCCGAGCTTTTTGCGCTGCTTGCACGCGAAGCCGGAAAAACCCTACCTGACGCCGTGGCCGAATTACGTGAGGCTGTTGATTTCATTCGTTTCTATGCGGATGAAGCCGAAAAGCGCAGCAGTGAGGCCGCAGGTGTTTTCACCTGCATTTCTCCCTGGAACTTTCCCCTCGCGATTTTCACCGGCCAAATCGCGGCTGCCCTCTCCGCAGGGAATGCGGTGCTCGCCAAGCCTGCAGATCAAACCCCGCTGGTCGCCTTCCGCGCCATACAATTGCTGCATGAAGCGGGCGTTCCGCGCACGGCAATGCAGTATATCCCCGGCCCAGGATCCCGTGTTGGAGCAGCACTAACGTCAAACGCCAAAGTGTCCGGGGTTTGCTTTACAGGCTCCACAGCGACGGCCTTGCGTATCCGTCGTACCATGGCAGAAAACCTGTCCCCATCCGCGCCGCTGATCGCCGAAACCGGCGGATTGAACGCCATGATCGTCGACAGCACCGCCCTGCCTGAACAAGCGGTTCAAGCCGTAATTGAAAGTGCATTTCAATCCGCCGGACAACGCTGTTCAGCCCTGCGATGTCTTTATGTTCAAGAAGATATCGCCGACAACTTCCTGAAAATGCTACATGGCGCATTGGATGAACTCACCCCCGGCGACCCGTGGGATATCACCACAGACACCGGCCCGGTGATTGATGATCTGGCACGCCAGGACATTGGCGATTATGTGACCGAAGCCCGGAACAATGGCCGTGTTCTGCATGAATTAAGCACGCCAGACAGTGGGAACTTCATCGCGCCAGCCGTGCTTTCGGTGAATGGCATCGCCGAGATGACCCGTGAAATCTTCGGTCCTATTTTGCATGTCGCGCGCTTCAAATCACAGGATCTCGATCAGGTGATTGATGATATTAACGCCACCGGTTATGGCCTGACCTTCGGCCTGCACACCCGTATTGATGACCGCGTTCAACATGTGGTCGAACGCATTCATGCTGGCAACATCTATGTAAACCGCAACCAAATTGGTGCGATTGTTGGCAGCCAACCCTTTGGCGGGGAAGGCCTTTCTGGCACAGGTCCAAAAGCCGGTGGTCCTATGTATCTGAACCGTTTCTATGCGACAGAAGCCCAAACCTCTGACGGAGGTACGGCTGAAAAAACCGCGCTTGCGGATATTCAGATCGCGTTGCAAACCCAAGCGAACCTTGCGGCGGAGAGCAAAAGTAACACCGCCCTGCCTGGCCCGACCGGCGAAAGTAATCAGCTGTCCACAACGGCTCGTACGCCTCTGCTTTGCATGGGGCCCGGTCAGGAAGCTGCGCAAAAACAACTGGATGCCGTTCATGCTGCCGGTGGGTCCGGGGTGATTGCACACGCGCTTTCAACGGATGACCTAGAACAACTTGAAGGCTTTTCCGGTGCGATCTTCTGGGGCGATGCAACACAGGCGCGCGATTATGCCCGGGCCTTGGCGGCCCGTGACGGGGCGATTTTGCCGTTGATCGGCGACGTCCCCGATAAAAGCCGTACCCTGCTGGAACGCCATCTGTGTATTGACACCACAGCAGCGGGTGGCAATGCGGCACTGCTGGCTGAAGTTGGTGAGAACTAAGAGCAAAGCAAAAGCAGCATCTGCTTGACCTGAGAGGGCGCATGGGCAACCGTGCGCCCATGCTCATACCCATTCGCGACCACAATCCGTCGACCCGAAAACCCATCGTCACCTGGGGCCTAATCGCCATAAATATCCTCGTTTTCCTCAGTTATTGGGGCGATATTGACGATATGCACGTCTTTGTTCCGCTGTTCAATAACTGGGCGCTGCAACCTGTTGATGTCTCTCATGGGAGGGAAATCTATACGTTGATCAGCTATCAGTTTTTGCATGGCGGCTTTATGCATCTCGCCGGCAATATGCTGTTCCTATGGATTTTTGGGGACAACATGGAAGATGAGCTTGGGCATATCGGGTTTCTGGCCTTCTACCTTGCCACTGGCGCGGCTGCCGGGTTTATGCAGGTGGTTGCGGACCCTAACAGCTTCATCCCGACGGTCGGGGCCTCCGGCGCGATTGCGGGGGTTATGGGTGGCTATCTTTTGCTATTCCCGAAAGCAAAGATCGACGTCCTATTATTGATCATCATCTTTTTCAAAATCTTCAGTTTCCGGGCCTGGGTCGTTCTTGGGATCTGGTTCGGGTTTCAAGTTTGGTCAACGCTGAATGGCGGTGATTCTGGCGTTGCATGGCTGGCTCATGTTGGTGGATTTATTGCGGGGGTTGCGCTGATGTTGCCGTTTTGGCTGCGCAAAGGCGGCACCGCATTTTGGAATAAAACGCATGGGCACCCGGACCACCCGGAAAGCAAATATGGCCCTCTCACCCGCAGTTCCATTCCCATAATCAGGAGGCGTCGATGACCCTGCCCGAGATGAAGTATCCCCTGAAACTAACCTGCCATTGCGGCGCGGTTGAACTGGCTGTCACCCTGTCACAAGGGCTTGAAACGGCGCGACGCTGTGACTGTTCCTATTGCCGCAGACGTGGCGCAATTGCGGTTTCTGCACCCGTAGACGGCGGTGTTGTGATCGTGAAAGGTGCTGATAATCTATCGTTATATCAATGGGGTACAGGTACCGCGAAACATTACTTTTGCAAAACTTGCGGTATTTACACCCATCATCAACGCCGATCCGACCCAACCCAATATGGTGTCAATGTTGCGGCTATTGAGGGGATAAATCCATCAAAGCTTGGTGATATTCCTTGGTCAGATGGCGTGAACCACCCCCGAGACAAATAGTTGGGTACAAAAAAGCCCTGCACATTGGCAGGGCTTTGAAATTTATATTTCCGATTTCTTAGCTTTCGCCAGTTTCAACCGGCTCACGATCACGGATTACTTTAGAAAAACGTTCAAAAATCACCTCATTGGAAGCAACCACATGGCCGGTTTCCAAAATATCCTGACCTTCGCGCATCGGCTCAGCAAAACCACCAGCTTCACGCACGATGATCAGACCAGCCGCGAGATCCCACGGCTGCAGGCCACGTTCCCAATAGCCTTCGTAACGGCCAGCCGCCACATAAGCGAGATCAAGTGAAGCGGCACCCCAGCGACGCACACCAGCACAAGCAGGCATCAAACGTGCAAGATCTTGCAAGCTGGCTGGCAGGTATTTGCCGCCACCAAATGGCACACCGGTTGCGAAGACGCTTTCGATCATCCGATTACGCCCAGAAACCCGCAAACGACTTTCATTCATCCAAGCGCCTTGGCCTTTTTCAGCAAAGAACAACTCGTCTTTGGCTGGATCATAGACCACACCAGCAATGATATTGCCTTTGTGTTCCAAGGCGACGGATACGGCAAAATGCGGCATACCATGCAGATAGTTCGTCGTGCCATCCAGCGGA
>Ga0209292_1000559_pt1 | contig 48346 bp, 47 predicted proteins | sample GOMGulsemesocosm_2_FD_184634 | JGI IMG/M metagenome (GOLD analysis project Ga0209292, IMG submission 184634) | Methane-oxidizing microbial communities from mesocosms in the Gulf of Mexico - GOM9C Gulf of Mexico (SPAdes) (version 2) | ecosystem: Environmental > Aquatic > Marine > Cold seeps... | reverse complement strand
AATTATTATCCGCGCCACTGATGAGTTGATCCCCGATAGCTCAGTTGGTAGAGCAGCGGACTGTTAATCCGCCTGTCGCTGGTTCGAGTCCAGCTCGGGGAGCCATATTTAAAAAGCCGATACTTTATGTATCGGCTTTTTTTATGTCTGAAATTAAAGGGTGAAATTTACTGTGGGTTAGACAGTTGTGCTCGTACAACAGGTTCAAGGCTACTCATCCCCCAGCTTTTCCCTTTTGCTATGGCCTCGTCAGTATTCACGCCGTTCGCCGCGCCTTCATAAAGCGCTGTCAGTGCTCCAACTCGGTTGCTGCTCGCGCAATGTAGGAAGGTCTGCTCGCCCTCAAGTGTTTTAAGTAAATCGGCTAATGCCGTCGCATTTTCGAGAGTGACTCCAGCTGCGCCAGCTACTGGGATGCTGTGGTATTGCATGTTTAACGACTGAACCAGTTCAGCCTCATTCCAATCCTGTGATTGCTCTTGTTCCTGCATGGGACGCAGATTAATGACGTGCTTAACGCCATCCTTGGCGAGTGCAGTGAGTGCTTCCTGGCTGGGTTGACCGCCGGTGAAGATCGATTGTTCCGGGTTAGCGAAGTTTTTGATTGAGAGCTGTGTTATTGCCGTTTTGTTAGGCGTTTCCGGCTCACTTGGCTCAGAGCATGCCGCGAGAAAAAATAGAGCCGATGAGAGGGTGAATATTTTCAAAACTTTTAGTGCAGTCAAAACATATTTCCTTATAGTTTAGGTTTGCTGAATCGTATTAATTACGAGACGAATGCACCAGCGGTGCGTTCGTGTATATAGTAAACAATTCGTTTGGAGGAATGATTGCAGTGAAGCACATAAAACTATCTTTTTTACTCACATCTTTTTTAGCCGGAATGTCATTTCAAGTGGTAGCTGGGGGCGGGGAGAGTACGTCTGCATTAGACGCAGAGGCTGTTCAAATCGTTAAAACTTTTGCAGGAAAGCTAAAACCGAAACTAAAGAGTGCGATTCAATCGGGTGGTTTTGTGAATGCCATCGATGTTTGCTCTGTTGAGGCACCTAAAATTGCTGAATCCCTGAGTGCTGAGTCGGGTTGGGATATTAAACGCGTCAGTTTGAAGGCACGAAATAAAAGCAGTGCCACGCCTGATACCTTTGAGCGCATGGTGCTGGAACAATTTGATGAGCGCCAGGCAAATGGAGAGCCCGCTTCCAGCATGATGTTTTCGGACGTTGTTGGCAGTGAATACCGCTTTATGAAGGCGCAGGGCGTGCAGGGTCTTTGTTTGAACTGTCATGGTGACTTATTGCAGCCAGAGGTTAAACAAGCCCTTGCCGAGCGTTATCAGGATGATATGGCGACGGGGTATTCGTTGGGCCAGATTCGCGGCGCGTTCAGTTTAACCAAGGCGCTATAACTTAGAACCTGTTAATCAGTCATACAGAATAGTTACTGGGGTTAATTCAGATTAATAACCCCTAAGGAACAGAATGAGTAAACCTCAAATAAACATTGGCCTGATTAGGCCAAAAAGCCCGGTTAATGTTGGCGCGGTTATGCGTGCGGCGGGGTGCTTTCAGGCGAGTGCTGTTTTCTATACGGGTGACCGCTATGATCGAGCCAAACGCTTTAACACGGATACCCGGAAAAAGAATTTGGATATTGCGCTAACGGGCGTGGCGTGTCTTCTCGATAGCGTGCCGGAAAACGCCAAGATCATCTGTGTTGAGTTAGTTGAGGGGGCAATATCGTTGCCTGATTTTCAGCATCCGGAAAATGCCTTTTACATCTTTGGCCCTGAAGATGGCACGATCAGTCAGGAGATTGTAGATCGTGCTGACTCTGTTGTGTATATCCCCACCAGCGGCTGCTTGAATTTAGCCGCGACGGTTAATGTGGTGCTTTATGACCGGGTCGCTAAATCACCTCTAACCGTTGTTGGCGATGAGTTGATTCGTCAAAGCCGGGATATTAATAACAGCACTCAAGTTAGAGCTGTCACCCTGAGCAATTGTGAATAACCTCTTGAGAACTCGGCATAACTACTGTGCTCGCCAATACTTTGTTAAAAACAGGCTTAAAATGCCCATTTACTCCAGTAAACTCCGCTTTTGCGCCTGTTTTTGCCTCATCTTGGCTTCGCTCGCTACGTTATTCTGAGGTCTCTTTTTATGATTAAACGCGTATTTTTATGTTCGGTTTTCCTGCTGTTTTCTTCAGCGTTGTTGGCAAAGGACAGTGATATTGAGCAGCTTTTTAAGGCTGATGGCGTAGAAGGCGCACTGCTGATCGAGTCGTTGAATGGTGATGTGCAATATACCAATGACTCAGCTAAAGCTGCGTTGGCGCACATTCCTGCGTCGACTTTTAAAATCCCCAATACATTGATTGCCCTGGAAGAGGGTATCATTAACGATCAGTTTGAAATCATTAAGTGGGATGGCGTCGAGAGGCAATACGCACCATGGAATGAAAATCAGACATTGGCTACCGCGTTTGCTCGCTCCTGCGTTTGGTGTTATCAGCGCTTTGCAAAGCAAGTTGGTGACTCTCGCTACAAGCAATACCTTGATGTTTTTGATTATGCCAACAAGAAAACGGGTCGTGATGTCACAACTTTTTGGTTAGAGGGTGATTTACGTGTCTCACCCCGCGAACAAATTAACTTCCTCCGCAAAGTCTATTTAGAACAGTTACCTGTTAAGAAACGCAACTTCAAAATCCTGAAAGAAATCATGCTTGTTGAAGAGACACTGACATATAAGTTGCGGGCAAAAACAGGTTGGAAAGGCGAGAATGGATGGTATGTTGGTTACGTTGAAGCAGGCGATGAGGTGTGGTTTTTTGCGCATCACATGATTATAAATGATCAGGTTGATTTGCCCTTACGACGGAAGCTGGTGGTTGACGCATTGAAGTTGAAGAGCATTATTTGAGCCGTAGCGTTGCAAAACAGCTAAGGCATTTGGTTTAGCTTGCTTATTCTGTGATAATCCGCCGCGCAGCACGCTGCATCAACGCTTCACCTCTTTATTCTCAAATAATGGATGCCCCATGAAATTATTAGTTCGAAATCTTGCTCGTACGACAACAGAGGCCGAACTAAAGGCTATTTTTGAAGAACACGGTAACGTTGAATATTGCACGTTGGTTTTAGATAAAGTGACCGGTGAATCCAAGGGCTTTGCTTTTGTTGAAATGCCTGTAAAGGATGAAGCTAAAGGCGCAATTTCCAAACTTAACGGCACGAAAATAGATAAAAGCAAAGTTCGCGTAAAAGAAGCTGAGTAACTTATGGCCAGAGCATGCGCACGACACATTTTGGTGAAAACCAAAGAAGAAGCTGAAGCGATTAAGAAGAAGCTCGCAGGTGGTGCGGACTTCGCGACGCTCGCTAAAAAACATTCGACCTGTAATTCCGCCAAAAAGGGCGGTGATTTGGGTGAGTTTGGTCCTGGTCAGATGATCAAAGCCTTCGATAATGTGGTGTTCAAAAAGCCCGTGCTGAAGGTGCATGGGCCGATTAAAACCAAGTTTGGTTATCACCTGATCGAGACAATTTACCGCACCTAGCCGCTTTCCCTAGCCAAAAGAGGCTGCTCAGCATCCATATCCTTTCGCACTTTATTCTACCTGCCATTATCGTCGGACTTTTCTTCCGGCGAGACTGGAAGCTCGCCTATCTGGTTATGATGTCCACAATGCTGGTGGATTTGGATCACTTATTGGCGACACCAATTTATGATGCTGGCCGTTGTAGTATTGGCTTTCATCCATTGCATACCCTACTGCCCATCATCACATACGGGGTGTTTTGTTTAATACCAAAGCTACGTTATGTGGGCATTGGGTTGGTTATTCATATGGCTCTGGATTCTATTGATTGCCAATTAACCAATGGCGTTTGGTTCGTTTAGCGGCCTGATTCCAATTACCGGGCGCTAGTAAAGGATTCGAAATGATGGACTAGTCGTTATCCCTTCGCGAAGGGGTTTGTAGATGAGACTAGGTTTATGGGGGCTATTCAATACCCTAGATTGTCTTCAGGAAGATACCAATAATCAGGCTTTTCACGGTGTATTTTTCTGAAACGTTTTAAATATTTAATCTTGTTTAGCATTTTGCTCGGTGATCTGATTTTGGAAATATAGGCGCTCTACCCCAAGGGTATCTCTGTTTAAAAGGGAATGAGTTTTAAGGCTGTTAAATAATACGCTGGATTAGTTTCAGAATTAACGATTGAGTCATAGAAACCGAAATGCCTTTGGCATACGGTTATTACCATCAGGGTTTGTATAGCCGCTCCTCAGCATTGAAAGCAAAGACCAAACGGAGAACAAGTAGCCCTCAATTGTTATTGTAACGAGACAATCAGGCTCGCGCTTATAAATACCTCTGGTACAATGCTTCGGTCACGATTTCTACCGGTGGGGCCGGAATAAACAAATGATAACGATCACAAATGAATATAACGGTGATTTATTTACATTCACTCCTGAGGGGGATTGTGTGTGTAAGGAGATCACTGATGTGATCCGAGAGAATTATTCGAAGGTGAAGAAATTTGTCATTTGGGATTTTTCGTATTCAAATTTAAATACAATGACAAATGAGGAGTTTGTTGAGATTTCAGACATTGTCAGGGCTGTTGCTACCCATGAAAAAACGGCCTATGTTGGAAATTCACAAATAGAATTTGGCTTATTAAATATGTATAGAGCATATGCAGAGCTTGCTGAAATAGCGCCAACCCCAAAAGTATTTCGTACCAAAGTTGAAGCAGAGGCTTGGTTGGGCATTTGAGTCCCTCGCAATGAAAAATCATTGCATCGAAAATCATTCCGAATTCATATCCGTTTATATTTTATTATTCCTGCGATCATAATCTGGACTTCTCTTTCACCGGCATTGGAAATTTGTCTGTTTGATTATGATGACCTCAATGCTGGTGGATCTTGCTCATCTATTGGCGACACCTGTTTATGATGCAGGCCGCTGTAGCACTGGTTCGTTTAGCGCTCTCTTTCCAAGTAATTCAAATAATCGCCGGACGTTATTTTAAATAGCCCACCGGTTTTCCAGTTAAACAGATAAACCCAAGCCTGAATTGTCTCGCCATTCTCTAGTGATACAGGCCGCTTTTTTCTGGCGTATTGATGCGGTTTTACGTAAGCGTTTGAGCAATGCTCGTAGTAATCCAGCTTGGGCCACATTTGAGTGGCCCATTGGACTTTATAAAGATCGCCATACACCTTGTCGGCCGGTTTTGCTGACTCGGTTACGCCTGGATAGCCGCCGATGTCATAAAGCACGCCTTGTATAAAAGCCTCTGAGGAAAATTCACAGTGGCGCGCAAGTAGTTTGTCCATTGGTGATGTTGCGCCCCTGCGCAGGGTGCCATAAACAAAGAGATATTCGTGATTCATGAGGATGATTTACCGAGCGTCTTTGCTTTGCTCTTCACGCTTCTCAAGCGCCTGAAGCAGTTTGGTTTTGCTCTGAATGCGTTCTTTGATTTCCTCTGCATCTTGCTCGGAGGCTTCTTTCAGGGATGCCTCAAGTTGCTTGATGTCATCCTTCAGCTTTTGCCTGCGGTTTTCTACTTTCTCCGCCTGCTCGGCTTTATCAAAGGCGATGTCATGGGAGTTTGAACCGGAGTCTTCATTTTCCTCAGTGGGTGCCGTGCGTGTAATTCTAGGTATGGCTCTGTTATGTGAATCTTGAGGACGTTGATTCATATAGGTTGGTGAGACGATCTCAACGCCTGCTTCGTGCAGCGAATCAAGAATATGTCGACAAAGATTGGAACGCGCTGTAAGCAGCTGTTTCACTTCGGTTAACAATCCTGCGATGCGATAACTGACGGAAAAGTCACCCAGTTTTGTGATTTGCACAAAGGGGTCGGTAAGACCACATTGCTCAGCAGCCTGGATGAGCAGCGGTTCAATTTTTGAATGGTGTCTGTCATAACCCAGTGACAAGGTGTGGGAAATAATAGTGCCGGAGCTGCGCGTGGTTGTGACCGGATTATTGATGAAGTAGGTGTTGGGCAGGGATACCAGCTCACGTGATTCGGTTTGGATTTCAGTATCAAACAAACCACGTTCGCTGACACGACCAAAGTGTTCGCCGACACTGACAAAATCGCCAATTCGAAACGGTTTGGTGATCCGTAACAATAAGCCGGCCATCAGGTTGGAGACAATCGTGGTTGACGAAAAGGCCACCACACCGGAGATGATCAGGCCGATTAAGCCCAGCAGTTGATTGCGGGATGACTCGTTGATGGGCAGGGCAAGAATGGCGGTGATGAGGGCAACAATCGTCAAGGCCAGCATAATCAGCTGACGCGGGAATTTACGCTCGTTGCCAAGGTCTGGTTGGCGAGCCAGCAGCAACCAGTTTGCGCCCCACAGGATAGCGGCCCAGATGATAATGCTAAGGACTAGCGGGGAAAACTGAGTGATCGAATCTGTCATTGGGCCATTCTGCCTTATCCCGTAGGGCAATACCAACCCGGTTGTTAACAGAGCTGTTGTGGGTGATAGGGCTAAATTTGTACAAGTTTATTTTCGTTGTTCAGAACATCAATTCAGCCGCTTTGATCAGTTATACTCAGCCCCTTTCCGAAAATAGAGTTTCCGCGTTTTGTCGGCGGGAATGACTCAATTTACCCAACAACAGGGCACACAAAAGTAATGCGCATACTCCACACCTCCGATTGGCATATTGGCCGCCAGTTTCACAATGTTTCGCTGCTGGAAGACCAGCACCATGTGCTGAATCAAATTATCGATTTGATCAGCGAGCGGCAGGTGGATGTAGTGCTGGTAGCTGGTGATATCTATGATCGTTCGGTGCCGCCCGCTAATGCCGTTGAGTTGCTGGATGAGGTGATTAACTGTATTTGTAAGGAGCTTAAGGTGCCGGTGATTATGATTGCTGGCAATCACGATGGCCCCGAACGTTTGGGGTTCGGGGCAGGGCAGATGGCTAGCGCGGGTTTGCATATTGTTGGACCGTTGCTGAATCAACAGACACCTATCATTCTTTCAGATGATGCTGGTGATGTGGCCTTTTACGGTATTCCCTATGCTGATCCAGTCATGGTGCGTGATGTGTTTGCTGTGGAGGCCTCAACACATGATGAGGCGATGGCGCATTTGGTGGCGCAAGTGCATGAACACAATGGCTCAGAGCGCCGTAGTGTGGTGCTGAGTCATTGTTTCTTGGATGGCGGAGAGGAATCTGAATCAGAGCGGCCGTTGTCTATCGGTGGCGCAGATCGGGTATCGCCCAAGCACTTTATGGATTTTAATTACGTGGCACTGGGCCATTTGCACGGCCGCCAGTTTAAGGGCGCGCAGCATATTCGTTATTCCGGTTCGATTCTTAAATACTCCTTTTCTGAAGAAAATCACCACAAGTCGGTGACTTTGGTCGATCTGGACGCCGAGGGACAGTGCAACATTGAGCAAATTGAGCTTAAAGCACTGCGTGATATGCGTGTGTTGGAAGGTGCGTTGGATGAGCTGCTGGAGCAGGGAAGGAACGATCCGAACAATGAGGATTATCTGTTGGTTCGACTGACGGATACACATGCCATTCTCGACATTATGGGCAAGTTGCGAGCGGTGTACCCCAACGTCTTGCATCTGGAGCGCCCGGGTTTGATGTCGACAGGGGAGCAGCGAGTAATGTTGCGAGAGCAATTGAAAAAGGGTGAACTGGAAATGTTCGGTGACTTTTTCCAGCAGATCAGTGGTGACGAGTTGAGTGAGCCGCAAAGTGACATTATTAAAGATGCACTGACTGCCATTCATCAGGGAGGGAAATAGATGCGTCCTCTTAGTTTAACCATGACCGCGTTTGGTCCGTTCCCAGGCACTGAAACGGTAGATTTTGATAAGTTTGGTGATGCGCCGCTGTTTCTGATTAATGGCCCGACGGGATCGGGTAAAACGACGATTCTCGATGCCATCTGTTTTGCGCTTTACGGGCAAACTACCGGTGATGAACGTGAAGGCAGTCAGATGCGTTGTGACCTCGCACCGGCTGAAACACTTGCCGAAGTGTCGCTGACTTTTGAACTGGCCGGACAGCATTATCGCATCCGTCGTGTACCGGAACAGCAGAAACCAAAATTACGCGGTGAGGGCACGACTAGTCACTCCACCGAAGCGCAATTATGGTCTCTCAATAGTGCTGGCGAAGAGCAGCTAATCGTTGCACGAAAAGTGAAAGACGCCACTGCTGAAATTGAAAATAGAACAGGTCTCAATGCCGATCAATTTCGTCAAGTGATGGTGTTACCGCAGGGCAAATTCCGACAATTATTGATGGCCGATTCCAAGGATCGTGAGCAGATTTTTGGTCAGCTGTTTCAAACGCAGGTGTATAAAAAGCTCGAAGATAATCTTAAAGCTCAGTCAGCTGAAATTCGTCGTGAAGTGCAAAAGTTTGAGCATGTTCAGGTGGGCATATTGGAAGGTTCTGAACTTGATAGCCCGCAGGCACTCGTTGAAGAGCTAACGTCACTTAAACCAGAATGCGAAGAAGCGTTAAAATCAAAAGATATTAAAAATAAAGAGTTAGTAGATAATTCTAATAAATTACTTAAAGCTAACGCGGTGCTGGTTAGCTTTGAAAACCTAGCCGAAGCAGAGGCTCAGCAGCAGCAGTTGGCTGATAAAAAGAATGCTATTGATGTTCATCGCGATCAGCTCAAACAAGCCGAGCAGGCGCAAAAAATCAAACCAGAATTTGAGCAGATCGCGCGAAATCAGCAGGCGTTAAGTGAGGCCAAGGGAAAACTGAAAAAGGCTATCCAACAGCAAGGAGATTGTAAAACAGCGTTTGAAGAAGCGGGCAAAACGAACAACGCAGCCGAGCAGAAAAGAGGCCAACTGGATGCCTCCAAGCAGCAGCTAACAAGGCTCGAAAGTTACCACGAACGTAGTGAACAATTAGCTCAAGCTCAAGCAGCTTTACGTAAGGTTGAAACAGAAGAAAGTGCTGCAAAAGAAAACGCGAGTAAGGCTGAGTTGTCGCTAAAAACGAGTATCAATGATCGTGACAAATCCCAGGGTCTGCAGCAGGATATTCAGCGCGAGTTGAGCACTTTGTCTGATAAGCAATTGCAGCTTAAAGGTTTAGAAGATCAGTTAGCCGACAAAGTTACGTTGCAGGGTTTACAGCATCAAGTTGATCAAGCAGAGAAGAATCTTGAGCAGGCTAAAGAACAGGGTAAAAAGCTTAGTGACGAGCACAAGGCATTAGAAACAAATACCAAAACACTTGAGCTGGCGTGGCACCAAGGTCAGGCGGCTATTCTTGCGCTGGATTTAAATACCGGACAACCTTGTCCCGTTTGTGGCAGTAGTGAGCACCCGCAGCCTGCGCACAGCGAACAGATACTACCGACTGAACTGGAATTGGAGCAAGCCAGAACTGATCAGCAGCAGGCGGCAGATAAATTAACATCTGCACGAGAAAACTATGCAAGCCTTAACAGTCATGTGAAGTCTTTGCAGACGCAATACGATCAGGCAGTAGCCAAATTAGGTGATGCGGCGAACCAGCCGATAGCTCAGCTGCAACAACAGCACGATACCGTGAAGCAGGATGTCGCGAAGTTACTCAAACAACAGCGGCAGCTGATTGAGCTTGAAGAAAGCATCAATGGATTAAAAGCTAGCGAAGAGCAGGCAAGGACAGCGCTGGATGAGGCAACAAAGCATCGGTCCGAAATAACGGCGCAACTGGCAACTGCTAATTCAGGTGTTTCAGCTGCTGAGCAGGAGTTACCCGAAGAATATCGTCAAACAGGCGCTTTACAGGCGGCGATTGTTAAAGCCCAAAATACGATTAGTGTTGCTGAGCAACAGATCAAGCAGGCACGTGAGTCATATGATCTGGCCAGTGCCGCCTGGCAAGCAGCAAAAGCCACCGAACAAGCGGCTATCGAAACTCAAGAACGTGCTGAGGTACTGTTAAAACAGGCTGATGACGCTTGGTCGGCGGTCTTGCAGGCTAGTTGTTTTGAAATTCAACAGGATTATATCAACGCCGGTTTTAGTGAGGCTGACTTTAAAACGTTGCAGCAGGGTATCGCTGAATATGATGCCGAATGTCAGCGTGTGAGAGGTTCGCTAGATCAGCAACAAAAGACGCTTGATGGACAACAGAAACCAGATCTGGCTGAATTTGAAGCTGCAAAGCAAATCGCCGAACAGGAAAAGCGTGAGGCTGAAGAAAGTTGGCTTGTGCTGGATAAGCGCCTTACCGCCTTACAAAACACCGAGAAGAAGCTTGCAGAGGCTAAAGCTGACTGCAAAGCGCTAGAGGATGAGTACAAAGTTATTGGTACGCTCAGTGATGTGGCCAATGGCCAGACAGGTGATAAAGTCAGCCTGCAACGTTTTGTGCTGAGTGTGTTGCTCGATGATGTGTTACTGGAAGCCAGCCAGCGACTTAACATGATGAGCAAGGGGCGTTATCAGTTGCTGCGCAAGGAAGATCGCAGCAAGGGCAATAAGGCCTCAGGTTTGGATCTTGAGGTAGAAGATGCTTATACCGGTAAGGTGCGCCCGGTAGCGACGCTGTCAGGCGGTGAAAGCTTTATGGCTGCCTTGGCCATGGCGTTGGGACTATCTGATGTGGTGCAGGCTTATGCGGGCGGTATTCGGTTGGATACACTATTTATCGATGAAGGCTTCGGCAGCCTTGATCCCGAATCACTAGATTTAGCGGTACGTACCTTGATTGATTTGCAGGCTTCTGGTCGTATGGTGGGTGTGATATCCCATGTGCCCGACCTTAAGGAGCAAATGTCGCAACGGCTGGATGTGATTGCTGGCCGTGAGGGCAGTAGCATTCGGCTCGTAGCAGGCTAAGGCAGCCTGTTATTTGGCCTAATTCAAGGGTTGGGTAGCTAGGTCGTACCTTTCTAGTTTCGTTATTTTTGGTGCGACCTACGGACGATTTACTAATTACTGTCATGCAGCTTTTCTGGAGGGCTTTGTTCCGTTAGATGTTTCGCAAAGTGTGCTACAGATTAGCTGGCCTGTTTTGGCGTTATAGTTTTTGTTTCTCTGTTTTCTAACCGGTACGTATTTTTCCGGACTGATGTTGTTAATTTTTGACATTGTCTAATTCCTTTAGTTTTTACTTGAGTGTTTTTATCTGCATCTACTAACGAGGTCAGTTAGTAGATGCGTGCATAGTGCCTCTCGGATATGACAATTTGACGACTCAATAAAAAATAAAGGAAAAAATTATTAACTCCCGATAATCAGTGCTATTTAGCAATAGCCCGCTGTCTTGCGTCCGCTATATTTAAAGCTAATTAGGTCGAAGGGTCACCTAATTGTTCACCAAGATAATCCAATAACAAACGCACCTTCGATGACAGGTGGCGGTTTTGCGGATACAGCGCCCATACCCCTTGATCTGGTGCGCGGTAGTCTTCCAATAAGATGGTGAGGTCGCTGTTATCGGAGTCGGTATAAGGGCAGACGTAATCTCCCGGGAGCTGCACGATACCGATGCCTTTTAAAGCGGCATCCAGTAATACGTGGCCACTATTCGAGCGCAGGTTGCCACTGATGCGGATATTCTGAGGTTTCCCGTTCTTCTGGAAATACCAATAATCATCCATGCTTTGTAGACAGTTGTGTTTTTCCAGGTCGCGGGGCGTTAGCGGTGTGCCATGTGCTTCTAAATAAGCGGGTGAGGCGCAGACATAGAAGGTTCTGGAGGATAGACGTTTCGCCATCATGGTGGAATCTGCAAGATTGCCCTGGCGGATGGCGATGTCGAAACCTTCTTCGATAAGATCCTTCTTAAGGTTGCTCAGGTTGAGCTCCACTTCCAGATCCGGGTACTGGGCCAGAAAACTATTGACCAGCGGGGCGATGGTGGCTTCGCCATAGGTGACAGGCGCAGTGATTTTGAGTTTGCCGGTGGGATGGCTCTGCATGTCACTGATGGCAACTTCAGCGGTTTCCAGGTCTTCTAGAATCTGTCGGCAACGCTGGTAGTAAATGTTGCCCGCTTCAGTAACGGAAACCTTGCGCGTAGTACGGTGTAGCAGTTTGGTTGCTAATCGTTTCTCCAGCGCGCTGACCTGTCGACTGACCTGCGCCGTTGAGATCTCTAGCTGTTTGGCGGCGGCGGTAAAACTCTCTGTTTCGGCGACTGCGACAAACTCGGTGACGCCCTCCCAATTGAACATGTTGGCTCCTTTCTAAGATCTTGAGCAATCCATAATAAAGCGGATCTATTATTACTGGCTGGTAAAAGTTATTTGCAAATATATCGGATTATCATTTTATTTGAAATGAATATAATGCTTTTATCAAGTCGCAAGGCTGGTAAGAAAACTGGCAATAAAGCTGGTAAGCAACAGGAAAATCAAAAGCTTAAGGAGTTTTATTATGAACACAAGTAACAAAATTAAATTGGAAAAATATATTCCGGTTAGAAAACAGCTGAAAGCAATTAGCAAAACAAACGTATGCCAAAAGCAGCCAGTAAATGGCAGCCAATTTGGTGGCAAAATGGCACTGCCTGAAGCGGCCTAATGCATTCGCATAAAGGTATGACCAAAGACAAAGTTGGTGACATCTTTCCTCGCTAGAGATTGTCACTAACTTTTATATTTAATTGTAGTTTATACCGTATTTACTTCTGCAATTTATTTCACGCTTTGATTTTCTCTGTGATTAATACCTGATCGAAATATGCCTCCATTTTACCTCTCCCTGTAGAGGCTCTATTCCAGATAATAAAACACATTTTTGGATTGAATTTACGACGTTAATAGAAGGGAATCACTATGATCGTTCGAGATAAACCCTCTGCCTGGCAACTACTGTTTCTAATGCGGGGCTCGATTGTTCCACGCATTTTGCCGCAGCTTGCGGTTGTTGCACTGTTTTCCGTGGCCGTGAAATATTTATACCATGCCGCTTATGTTGATTTGTCAGCCGTCAGCATGGCGCCCTTTGCGGTGTTCGGTATAGCGCTGTCATTGTTCCTGGGCTTTCGTAATAACGCATCCTACGACCGTTGGTGGGAAGCGCGGGGCCATTGGGGCCAACTGGTTTACGATGTGCGTAGTTTAGGGCGTACTACCGAAACACTGATCGGCGCTAATCACCCGGAACGTCGAGGCCTGCTGAATGATGTAGCTGCATTTTCCCATTTTTTGCGTGGTAGTTTGCGCAAAATAAAGGCCACCGATGATGCTGCACGTTTTATTGGCAAGGAGTTGGCGGAGCAAGCTGACGCGGCAGCCAATCAGGCTGACTTTATGCTGCGAAATATGGGCAAACGTCTGGGTGCGTTGTATCGCGCAGGTGACATTGATTCAATCGGCGTGCGTACTCTGGACGAGCGCTTGACGGCTATTGCTGCGGTACAGGCTGCCAATGAGCGCATTGCCAATACACCATTACCCTTCGCTTATTCATTGCTGGTGCATCGTACTGCTTATCTTTACTGCTTTTTGGTGCCCTTTGGTTTGGCATCAAGCGTAGGTTGGTTTGCACCGTTTTTTGCCGCCGTTGTCGCTTATGTGTTTTTTGGCCTGGATGCGCTCTCTGAAGAACTTGAAAACCCCTATGGCTGTGAGCCAAATGATTTGCCACTGAATGCGCTGTGTCGTGTTAATGAAATCTCGGTTGCCGAAGCGTTGAATGAAACACCACCGGAGCCGCTCAAGCCAGTTAAATACAAGCTGAGTTAGTCTGCGACTTGTATTACAAAAAAACCACTTAGTCTGCGCGGTGGCCAGAGTCGGGGGTAACGTAGAGATCAATGGTCTGGTCGTCGTGTTATTTCAGCACAAAAACCCAACACCGCTAACGCTTTCTTATTACCCGAACTAGCACTGTCAACGGCAACCCAAGGGGGCGACTGCTTTTTTGGATTGCAGGTCAGTAATCCGGCGAATACTAAGGCCGCCCATCATGGTAAGACATTCAAGCTTGGTACACGGCTAGCCTCGATGGTGGGTGGCCGCATCGGCGGCGGGCTATCGCTGTACGATACCAACTAAAAAAACATTGGTGCTGGGGAGGAGTGATACATCCTGCGCTGATCATAATGTGGCCTGGAAAACACGAGACGCGTTGAAACTGGACTATGTGCCAGGTGGTGTTTCCTCGACCGGTGATGACAACATTATTTATCAGCAAGGCAACGGATTTGCACACCCTGAGTGCGGTGGTTTAGAAACAGGAATTGTTGGTGCGCTGCCTACAACGCACCCAATTAGTACTCAATAATTTGAGTAAACTGTTCGCTTAATTGGTCGTTGATCAGTAGTGCGGGGAGGGTGTTTTAGTTGGATAGGATATCGGCTGCCCCCCTCCTTTTTTCGTTAAGACATCTTCCGTTTGAAATAGGCTGATTACGCAAGTTCTATTGTTACCATTTGGTAAAGGTAATTTGCAGAAATATGCAATTATCATTTATTTGTAAATAAATATAATGGTCTTATTGAATCGGGTCGCTCATAAAAAAGAGCCGATTTACCAGTACCGGAACTTTAAAAGGATCTTCCAATGAAAAAAATGATTTCAATTTTCGCATTATTTATGGCCGTTTCGGCTACGGCTATGACCAACACTTGTGACCAACTAAATAGTGCACGTACCGCATGCGATGGAAGTGCTGTAAGCGGTGCTCGATTTGCAGGATTTGGTGGTCTTTTTGGTAATCAGGATGAAAGTAAAGTGTCAGTAAAGTATCGGCATCGTGCAAGCAGTTCCCGGTTTGTTGGGTTGGGTGGTCTTTTTGGCAGTCAGGATGAAAGTGTCGTTGCAATTAATTTTCAGCAAGAAAATATTGCAATGAATGCCAGGTTTTCAGGATTAGGTGGGCTTTTTAGTGGTCAGCGCGCCCCTGAAACTTCACTAAACCCCGTTCTAGCTAGTGTTTTATAAGCATGTACGAAATAGTCGCAGTAATTAACTTTTATTATTGCTATATGGTAAAGGTGATTTGCAAATAAACGGGATTATCATTTTTCAGTAAATCAATATAATGACCCCATCGAGTTAGAAGACTCAGAAAAAGTTTAAGTAAATCAAAATTGTAAGGAGATTCAGTGATGGAAACTGTTAGCAAAATCAAATTGGAAAAATATGTGCCTGTTAGAAAACAGATGAAATCTGTTAACCAGGTAAATATTTGTAAAAATCAGGCTGCTAATGATAGCAGCAATGATGCAAAACCTACGCTGCCAGAAGCAGCGTAATTAGGCTTCAGTCAGCCTTTGAAAACACCTTTGTAAGACAGCTTAGCGTTCCCCCTAACATTAAGTTGATTGTAGTAAGCCGTTAATCGTCCCCTTGGTTACCGGTCATTTTAGGCGCAGCCTCCTTGAGGCTAGCGCCTTTTTTTTGCCTGAAAAGGGTATGCGTCGCTTTTGGTAATAGCGCATAATTTGTCGAGGCTTTTAACGTATCAGGTTTCTCAATGCAATTAACTGAATGCTCTCACCACCTTAGCGAACGCCAGCGCAGCGAAATGCTGTTTAATGGCGAAGTACTGTTGTTTCGCGATGTGCCTGCGATGTATGAGCTGATTAATTACACGGGGCAGTTGTTAAAAAAACATCTGGGTGAAGGCGATCCGACGACTATTCAAGAGCGTCTGGATGAAGCAGATTATCTGGAGTTGATGGGGCGGGCGCAGCATGAGTTTCGTACTAGTCAGGAACCCAAGGCATTGTTTTTTAAGGCGCTGGCTCAGGTGGGCGTTGATCACGGTACCACCTATTGGGATCACTTTCCTTTACGAGCAGTCCCTTGTGGAGGAACGCACGGTGGTGGTCGTTGTGGTTGGGTGGATGTGCATCGCGACAGTTGGGGAGCAACAATCAACGCACAACTTAACTGGTGGGCACCTATTTATTCGCTCACGCCTGAACGCAGCATGGCTTTTTATCCTGAATATTGGCAACGTCCGTTGGCTAACGATACGGCCACCTGGTCGATTGATGAGTATATCCGTCAACGCAACATGCTGCCGAATAAAGAACGCAAGGTACCGTACTCTTCGGTGCCTTTACCCTCAGAACCTGTGGATGACAGCCATATTTCCCCGGTGATGCTGAATCCCGGTGATTTACTGTGTTTCTCTAGTGCGCATCTTCATGCCAGTGTAGAGAATATTAGTAACCGTACCCGCTTTAGTGTGGAGATGCGCACGGTCAACCTTAATGAGGTGCTGGCGGGACATGGAGCGCCTAATGTCGATAATGATGGCGTTCAGCCAATGTACAACTGGTTCCGGCGTATCAGTGATAATTGTTCGTTGGCTTGCGGGGTAAGTGCTATTTAACGTGTAATAATCACGTCAAAAGTAGGACTTCTGTAAAATAGCATTTTAATTTTGGTTATGGGTTGATCTAAGGCTGGGGCTGCGAAGAATGATCGTTTTCAATCCAGCGCACCAGTGAGCGCCAGTGTTCAACATCAGGTTGAGCGCTTTTCAATTTAAGTTCCTGGACACCAATACCTTCTTCAGCAGCCCGAACATAATTTTGCGTAGCACGTAAACTGCTTAAAAAGGGAATATTATAGGTTTCCAGAAAGGCGTTTAGGCTCTTATAGGATTTGCTGTTTTTACGTGATCGGTTACCAATTACGGCAATGCGTTTGTCAGCGTTTCTCAGTTCTGACGATTTCAGCAGTTTTTCAATGAACGGGATCGCGGCGCGAATGTCGATAGGCGAAGCGATGACGGGAATAAGTACGGTGTCGGCTTCACGGATTAACTTGACGGCGCTCATGTCGTCCAGGCGGGCGGGTGTGTCAACTACAACGCGAGCGGTGCCAACGGGTACTTTTAGGTGCCAGACGCTGGTGGTACGAGCATTGTTTCGATGCGCAGAAATGCTATGAATGATCGGTAAATGGCTTGGGCGCATTTCCAGCCATTGTGAACTGGAGCATTGTGGATCGTAATCAATTAGTGCTGTGCTGTGGCCTTCATTGGCAAATTGACAGGCTAGGTTAGTGGCTACTGTAGTTTTTCCACAGCCACCTTTGGCATTTAGTACCAAAATACGTTGAGTCTTTTGACCCTTGGATGCTCGCATTGTATGTGTCTTGCCCATAAAATGGGGGTTGTACATCAGTTGCTGATTATTTAATTTCCGGCATCCCTGCAGAATTGAATGTGACGCCATTTTGGCGTGTGTCAGTAGGGCTAACCTTTCTCTAATGGGACTGATTCTCAATTAGCCTGCAGGGAAGTCTAAACCCAAAAAAATAAAAATGCTATAACCTCATAATTCCAAGAGGATTTCTAGAATTATAAGGTTATTGGTAAGCCGAAAACCTGTCATTTTTATGGCTAAGCTTATCGAATGCGAAAATAAGGAATATTGCGTAATGAACAAGACACAGGTTGCGATACTTGGTGGTGGTAGCTTCGGTACCACGCTGGCAAATATCGTTGCAGAAAATGGTCATCAGGCTCGATTATGGCTGCGTGACGAGGCGCAGGCGCAGGCAATTAACGCTAACCATGTTAATCAGCGCTATATGCCGGATTACCCACTGCACGAAAACCTGGTGGCGAATACTGATTTACGTGCCGTGGTGGAGGGCGCCGAGCTTGTTTTAGTTTCACTGCCCAGTAGTGCCTTTGTCAGCGTTGTGACGGAGATGGCTGGCTATTTGTCAGCTGACCAACTACTGGTGAGCACCACTAAGGGTGTGGTGCCCGGTGGCTTTGAGTTGATGAGCCAAGCCTTACAACGAGCAACTAATGGTCAGCCTGTTGGTGTGTTGAGTGGGCCAAATCTAGCGAAGGAAATTGGCAAACACATGCCAACGGCCACCGTGATTGCCAGCGATAATGATGAACTCAGAACCCGAGTACAGGCACTGCTGGCTAACGACTATTTTCGCGTTTATGCCAGCAGTGACATGTTCGGTGTAGAGCTTGGCGGGGCGTTAAAAAATATCTATGCCATTATCTCCGGTTTAGCCGCAGCGTTGGGTATGGGAGAAAATACCCGTAGTATGCTGATTACCCGCAGTCTTGCGGAAATGAGCCGCTTTGCCGTACAAATGGGCGCTAACCCTATGACATTCATAGGCTTAGCTGGCGTGGGCGATTTGGTTGCTACCTGTATGTCACCCTTAAGTCGAAACTATCGTGTCGGTTACGCGCTGGGTAAAGGCGGTACACTGGAAACTATTGTGGCTGAATTGGGTGAAGTGGCTGAGGGTGTCAACACGCTGAAACTGGTTAAGCAAAAAGCCGATGAAATGGGTATTTATATGCCGTTGGTGAACGGTTTATATCAGGTGCTGTTTAATAACCTATCTGTTGCCGACGCGCTGGCGATGTTGATGAAAAGCGACCAAAGCTCCGATGTAGAGTTTATTTTACCCAACTGAGTTGTTCGTCCTCTGCGCCAGTAAGCCCCTTTTTATTATTGGAAATCGTGATTCTATGAGTCAGTTTTATTTTTACCTCTGGGCACTTTATGTGGTGGCTGGCATTGGCTTGCTATATCTAAGCTGGCGCTTGTTTCGCTATATCAACGTGCCAGAAGTGGTCGTGGCGTTAGTAGCATTGGTGGCAGCATTGCTGTTTACACCAGCGAAACTGGTTGCCGAGCAAACAGATCTAACGCCTGCATTGATGTTGGTTTTATTTGATGGCCTTACCTTAGGCTGGTCAGGCGCTTGGGGTGGTCTAAAATACATTCTACTGGTTTATGCCGGGCTGCTATTATTGTTTGTTCCTGTTTGTATTATCAGAAATAAAGTCGTGGCAAAAAGGTCTTCAGTTGAGTCAGGGGAAGAGTAAATCGGCAGCTGCGAAGCCAACAATAAATACAATAATTGAATTTAAATAAGAGCTTTAACTTAATGATAAAAAACAGAATTGTTGTTATTTTTCTGTTCCTTTTATTCTCGCCTACTTTGTTGATGGCAGGGGTCTCGGAGCGTAAGCCGATTGATTTGCGAATCCTTGTCGATATTTCTCAACAGTCAAAAACTGCCTTTCCTGAGCTAGAATTTATTAATGCCCTACAACTACTGGTGGATCGTTTGCCTGATGGTAGTCGGGCCGGCATTTGGAGCTATGGGAAGTACGTCAATCATCTGGTAAAGCACCAAACCGTTAATGATACTTGGCGAGCTAATGCTAAGGCGCAGTTGCAAACAATTAAACCTGTAGCCCTTCATCGCAATATTCAGGCGGTAATGCGCAAAGCCAGTTTCGATCTTGCGCGGGCTGACGATAATTACCGGCGCGTGATTTTATTATTGAGCGCCGGGGCCATTAATCTTTATTCCGGCGCTGACGCAAATGCGCTTGAACGCCATGAACTACTGCGGGGAAAACTACCTAAATTGCGACAGGCAGGTTATGTCATCCATACACTGGCGCTGACAGAGCAGGCTGATAAGGCGTTGCTTACAACACTTGCCAAGGAAACCGGTGGTTTTTCTTTTACGGCCGAGGATCAACAATCTTTACTACAAACTGTGCTGACTCTCAGCCAGGATTTTTCATCGCAAAATTATATTCCCATTGAAAATAATCAGGTTGTAATTGATAGCGGTGTGAAGCGTTTTTCTGGTCTTTTTGTTGGCCCGGCAGAGAATCAAAAACAGTTTGTACAGGCACCCGACGGAAAAGTTTTTGAATGGAGCGCGGACGACAATTACACCCTAAAGCACTTTGATGCCCCTGTGCCAGGGCTTTGGCAGTTACCCGCGGGACTGTCGTCACTGAGCCGTATTTATGTTGATGCAACGCCACAGCTTGCGGCTAGTGGTTTACAGGCAACCTATGTGGTTGGCGAGCGTCCGCAGGTGAGTGGTGCTAATACAGATACGTTACACAACGTTATCGCCAGCCTGCATCAACAAGGTAAGGAAATATACAAGCAGCCTCTGGGGCAGTCTGAAGATCGCCTACAGAGCTTTACGGCGCAGGGACACTATCAATTAACCGTTGCGCAAAAGACACTTGATCATCATCGTGCCGTTGATTATCCAATACAGGTTTATCCGTTACTCAGTATGACGGTCAGCACCGAGCAGGTTGATAGCCAAAAACGTTATCTGATCATCGTGACATCCAAAGACAGTGATATTCAAACCTACAAAAGCCGTTTGATCGCCACCATTACGGACTCCTCAGATAAGCAGCAATTTCGTACGGTAAGCCAAAATAATCAACAACAGTGGCAATTAACTCTGGTCGATGATGGCGTCAGTACCGAGTTTCGTGTGGAACTCGAATTTACGGGTGTTACAACGTCAGGGCGTGACATAAATTTTAAACCCAAACCTATCTTGATTGAGTTACGTAAATCCGTAGCGTTAGTTCAGAAGGATCTTGAATCTGAAGCGGCAGATGAACTATCGCTAACTTCTGATAATGAGGCGCTAGCTCAGCGTTCAGCTGCACCAGAGGAAGTTCGAGAGACTGGCAGTGTTTGGTGGCTTGTTGTTATGAGTGTGAGCTTGGCAGGCGGACTTGGATTATTGGGTTTTTATTTCTGGCAAAACAAAAAACCAGCTAACAAGTTGGAAGAGGGCGAAGAAGCGATACAAGCTGTTGCAGAGCCAGAGCCAGAGCCAGAGCCAGAGCCAGAGCCAGAGCCAGAGCCAGAGCCAGAGCCAGAGCCAGAGCCAGAGCCAGAGCCAGAGCCAGAGCCAGAGCCAGACTTTGCTTTAGAAACAGTTGAAAGCTCCAATGAGCTGGGAATCGAGATTGAGCTCGATGATATCTTCACAGAAGAGACCGAACTGGCGGATGAGTGGAGTCAGCTTGATGCACAAGCGACGTTGTCGCAGGAGGCTATTTCAGAGGAGCCAGTGCCCCCCGCCGCTGATGAAGACGAAGAAGATTTTCTTATTGAAATTGCGTTTGATGAGCTGGAAGACCAGCTTGATGAACTTTCCGGTGATACCGAAGGTAAAGATAAAACGGATCAGTAGCACATGTTTTGTTTGAAATGATAGCTCGTTGATTTGAAATAAGAATAGATGAAGTTAGCATTGTTATGTCCTTAATAAAATTAACAAAGGGGCGAGTAACAATGAACTTATCAATTTACGACTACAGTGCGCGTCTTATCCTATTTGTGTTACTGAGTGTTGTTGTTATCACGCCCGTTGTACATGCGGAGGAGGAAGCCACCCATCTAATTATCCCGTTGTTAGCCTCTGGGGCGACCTTTTATTTCGATGATAGTGGTGACGACTCTTTTCCATAGGGTCCATGCTTCGGGTGATTTTATGGCGCGGCTACCAGCGGCGACAGGAACTTGTCAGTTGTTATTCTTTGGCCCCGGGCCCTAATGGCTGCCCGTAACTGAACTCAACAAAGTTACCGTCGGGGTCGCGTACGCCGCAGTAATAACCAACGGGGTAGGGTTCCTGTCGGGGCTCCCAAACGAGAACATTATCGTTGGCTGCTCGTTTGGCGATGGTGTCCACATCTGCATGGCTTGAAACCGCAAAACCTAAATGGGACAGGTCTTTTTCGGATTGATTGCGCCCTGATCCAGCAGGCATGATCACCATAATAAACTCGGTTTCCTTGCCTGGCTCAGCCAACCAATAGACGTGACTGTCATGGGTTTTACGATCACGCACAATCTGCATGCCCGTGTAGTCCTGATAGAAAGCAATGCAGGCATCAATATCCTTTACGTGCAGTGCGATGTGGGTGAGGGTGACGTTCATAGAGACTCCCCGTTTGCTGATGATTTCTACTATAACGCTAATTTCAGCCTAAGCAGATTTACCTGAGAATTTGGCACTCGCCCATTTGTGGAGTTGAGGCCGACCATCCTAATTCCTCATTAAGCTTTATACGTAATTGATCAGCGGCTTCGGCTTCTCCATGAGTGACAAAGCAGTGTTTTGGTGCCGCCGGTATTTGTTTCAGCCACTGTAAAATCTCATCGCAGTCAGCGTGGGCAGACAGAAAGTCCATATTCTCGATTCTGGCTTTAACCTTGTAATACTGACCATGAATTTTAACTTTGGGTTCACCGGCGACTAAGCGCGCGCCGCGTGTCCCGCCCGCTTGATAGCCGGCAAACATGACAGTATTGCGATGATTTCCCAACATGCGTTTCAAGTGATGAAGCACACGCCCGCCCGTGGCCATGCCACTGGCTGAGACAATGATGCAGGGCATCACGACTTCATTGAGCGCCATGGATTGCTCCACGGTACGTAAAAACTGTATGTCGTGAGATAACTTCAGGCATTGCTTGTGACTGAGTTTGTGCAGGTGGTGGTGACGCTGCATTAATTCAGTAGCACTGATGGCCATCGGACTATCCAGGTAAATGGGCAGATAGGGAATACGTTTTTTATTACGCAATGTTTGGATCAGATAGAGCATGCCTTGTGCTCTGCCAACGGCAAAGGAGGGGATTAACACACTGCCGCCATGACTCACTGTTTCATTCACAATATCGGCAACGATGGTCATTAAATCTCGCTGATCGTGAAGCCGGTTTCCATAAGTGGATTCAATAACCAGGTAATCACAATAACAAGGAGGCTCAGGCGGGCGCATGATTAAATCGCTGGGGCGGCCCAGATCACCGCTGAAAAGAATATGTTTACCCGCCAGGCACACGTCTAAGTAGGTTGAGCCAAGGATATGACCGTTGGGGTGAAAACGAACCTGCATATCGCCAAAGCTGGCACTTTTCCCCTCATCAACCGGTTCAAACAGTGCTAGCGCTTTTTCGGCCATGTCTGATGTATAGAGTGGCTTTGCGGGATGGTGTTTGCTGATGTGGTGACGATTACGGAAGTTGGCTTCTTCTTCCTGAATTTTGGCCGAATCAAGCAACAGAATTTTACAGAGATCACGAGTAGCCGCTGTACTGTAAATCGGGCCTTTAAAACCCTGAGCCACCAGCACCGGCAAATAACCACTGTGATCTAAATGCGCATGGGTGAGGATCACCACATCAATTGAGGCAGCATCGACGGGGAAGGGCTGCCAGTTTTTCTCGCGCAGAAACTTGTAGCCCTGGAATAGACCGCAATCCACCAGGATACGAGAATTTTGTGTTTCCAGCAGATAACGTGACCCTGTTACCGTGCCGGCTGCACCGAAAAAAGAAATGCGAGGTTTATGGTTTTTTTGGAGTTTGGATTCACTCATTGTTTCCTTCTCCTAAGCTGCTGTTTTAGCCGCAACACCTGACAGCGGTGTGAGACTTAGCCACTGCTGTAATGATTGTATCAGGCTCTTGTTAGCATGATGAATTTCGCGATTAACATTCAGTTGCGTGGATAGCTGAGCATCATCGTCAATCAGAATTTCGTTGTCAGTTTTGTCCTGGTAATCAGCTGCTGCGTACACGCGTGTATTCATTGTTTGATAATGCTGATCATTGGCGGTTAGTAAGGTTTCGATTTCTTCATGCACGTAATCGGCGGCATGTTTGTTGTTCATCAAGGTAGCCAGCTGTTTGTAAAAATCACGATGAAACTGCTGTTGCAGGGAGAACAGCGTGTTAGCTGCGGCGTTATCACTGCTGTGTAGGTGCTGCAAATTATGATGAATATCTTTGAGTGTTTTACAGGCGTAAACCAATGAGCGTATGACTTCGAGTAATTGCGCCAGTTGCTGTGCCTGCCCTTCATCCAGGGGCTGTTGTTGCAGTCGTAGGGCAAACTGCATCAGCTCATCTTCGTGGTCCTTGATTAACTCATAGTGTTGCTGCCATGCCCCGTTTGAACTCTCAACGGCTAGATATGATGCCGCTTCGTTATCGATCTGTACGTCGAATTCGGAGGTGGTTAATTTGAAGTGCTGCAGGTTATTAGTGAACGCTTGCAACCAAATTGAATGCACGTGTTTCATCATGGCTGATAGCGCAGCCTCGGGAATTTCTGTCGGCATTGATTGAATCGAAGGCGCTGGCGTTTCTAAGCCATTAAAGCGGTGCCCTATCCAGCGCGAAAAGGGTTTTAAAAAGGGGAGAAAGCACAGTAAGCCAAGCAGATTAAAGCAGCTGTGGAAGGCGACCAGTGAGTAGAGCGGGTCGGAAATTGATAACCAGTTGAGCAACTCTGGTAGCAAGGGTAGCAATAGAAAAAAGGCACCGAGATCGACAACGAGATTAAATAGTAGGTGCGCTAGCGCCAGCTGTTTTTTTATGACGCTGCCCGTCAAACTACCTAAGACAGTGGTGCTGGTGGTGCCGATATCAGCACCGATAACTAAAGCCGCAGCCCCCGGTAGGTCTATCAGCCCAGCATGTAACGCGGTCAGCGTTAACATCATGGTAGCGGAGCTGGACTGAATAACTGCGGTTATCAAAATGCCAACGAACAAATACAGAATGGCAGGTTGCTCGCTTAACAGGTTGATATCCCAGGATTGAGGTAGGTTGGCAACACTGCTTTTCATCAGCGCCAGACCGTATAACAACAAACCTAATCCCAGTATCAGCTTTCCTATAGCACGCCAACGGGTGCCAACATTAAACAGTACCTGGCTTAGGCAACCAATTCCGAACAGTGGAATTGCCAAACCCTCCAGGTCAAGCTTAAATCCGAGCGTAGCGACTAGCCAGCCGGTCGCGGTGGTGCCAACATTGGCGCCTAATAAAACGCCAATGCTGTTGTAAAGTGGAAGGATGCCAGCGCTGGCAAAGGCCAGTACCAGCAGGCTGACCATGGAGCTGCTTTGTAGCAGAGTGGTGATAGCGACGCCAAAACTGGCACTGCTTAATGGTGTGGCGGTGAATTGCAGCAACCAGCCTTTAAGCCGGGTACTGCTGATGTCACGCAATCCCGCTTCCAAACGGGACATGCCGTAGAGGAATATTCCCAAGCCAAAGACGAGATGCCAAAGGGATGCTGTCATTGAGATCCTATCTACATGAGACCTTGGTATAAGACAATGGATATCGCCGATTCTTGGTCAATATCAATAAAACAGCCATCTTTTACGACTAAACTATGAGACAAGTGCATAATCAAAGTATACACATTTAAGTGACGAAAAATTCTATGCCCAGTTCTGATCCTAATGTTAATGGACCCCAGCCCAAACATATTCGCGAATCTTATATCGCCTGGTTTTTCCTGCTGGCGTTAGCTCTCATTTATTTTGATTTTATACAGCCTAACAAAAACATTGAGGTTATTTCCTACAGTGAGTTAGTGCAGGCGATTGAAACCGATCGCATTCGCCAGGTTGATATCCGTGGCGTTGACGTAAAGGGTTATTACCTCAACGAGCCGCTGGATCGGCCACAATTTAAAACCACCTTGCCGGCCTTTGTGGACAGCGATATTTTACAGCTGATGCGCGAACATAAGGTGGTGGTCAATATTAAACCCGATGAGTCACCGCTGTGGTTGACGATCCTGACCGGTTTCCTGCCCTGGGTATTCCTCATTTTCTTTTTTCTCTATGCCAGTCGTGCGATGCAAAGCCGAATGGGCAGTGGTGGCACAGGCGGCATCTTTAATTTTTCCCGATCACGTGCCCGCCGCTATGAGCGCAGCGATAGTGGCCCGACTTACGATGATGTGGCAGGTCTGGAAGAAGCTAAAGAAGATCTACAGGAAATTGTCGATTACTTGAAATCACCAACAAAATTTCAGCGTTTGGGTGCCAAGATGCCCAAGGGTATTTTGATGATGGGCGCACCGGGTACTGGTAAAACGCTGTTAGCTAAAGCCACTGCTGCCGAGGCCGGAGTGCCTTTTTTCTCGATCAGCGGTTCAGAATTTATCGAGCTTTATGTGGGCGTGGGGGCATCACGCGTGCGTGATATGTTTGCTAATGCGCGTAAAGAAGCCCCTGCGTTGATCTTTATTGATGAAATCGATTCGGTTGGACGGGTGCGCGGTACAGGGCTTGGTGGGGGCAACGATGAGCGCGAACAAACCCTCAATCAGATTCTGGCTGAGATGGATGGTTTTGAGCCTGAAGAGGTGGTTGTGGTGTTGGCGGCGACCAATCGCCCCGATGTGCTCGACCCTGCGTTACTGCGCCCTGGTCGCTTTGATCGCAAAGTGATTCTCGAGTTACCGCAGAAAAAAGCACGCCTGGAAATTCTTCTGGTTCATACCCGTAAAACACCGTTGGCTGAAGATGTTGATCTGGATAAAATCGCCTCCATGACCGTCGGTTTTTCCGGTGCCGACATTGAAAACCTTGTTAACGAGGCAGCACTACACGCTGCCCGCACGGAGGCCTCTGAACTGACCGATGAGGACTTCCTTTACGCCCGTGACAAGGTGGTGATGGGCGCTGAGCGCAAAGATCTTATCAATGTCAATGAGCGCGCACGTATCGCCTGTCACGAGTCCGGACATGCGTTAACCGCGCTGCTATCACCGCATAGCGACCCGGTACAAAAGGTTTCTATTGTGCCGCGTGGGAAGGCATTAGGAATGACCGAGCAGTTGCCCAAGGAAGATCGACATAATATTGATGACGTCTTTCTCAAGGAACGCCTGCAAATTTTGTTAGGCGGGCGATGTGCTGAAAAATTAATATATGGCAATACCAGCTCCGGTGCCTCCAGTGATTTGAAAGAAGCGACGCATTTGGCCCGTAGCATGGTTGTTAATTGGGGCATGAGCGAATTGCTTGGGCCGGTGGGTTTTCGTGATGGAGAGGAGCACCCCTTTTTAGGACGCGAGTTAACCGAGGCACGAAGCTACAGCGAGGCAACGGCGCAATTAATTGACCAGGAAATCCGTCGTTTATTGCAGGAAGCAGAGTCTGCGGCCTTACAATTATTAGAGGCAAATCGCGATAATTTAAAACGATTGATTGATGCCTTGCTGGAGCATGAATCATTGGGTCATGAAGAAATTCTGGCGCTTGTTAATATTGAGGCGGAAACTGCGCCTTAACTGTTTTCAATGTTGTTTTGTTGTCCCTGACATAAGTGAACATCTGACACCTTTATTGGAAATCAGCGGTTTATGGAAAATACCGGCACAATTTTATTGACCCTCGGCGCAATTTTATTTCTTGGTTTTGCGACCGATGAGTTAGGTCGCCGTACCCGCTTGCCACGCGTGACTTTGCTGCTTGTGTTTGGTCTGATTATCGGCCCGTCGGCAACCAATCTATTGCCTGAGATAAGCTATGAGTGGTTGCCGTTAGTTACGGAAATGGCGTTGCTCATGGTCGGCTTTTTGCTGGGTGAACGCCTGTCTTTTACCAAGCTAAAAACCAATAGTCATTTTGTATTTGCGATTTCAATTGGCGCAACACTAGGCACGACAATTATCGTTACCTTTGGACTTACTTTAGTAGGATTGCCGGTGAGTATTGCTGTATTGCTGGGTGCTATTGCAACGGCCACCGCTCCGGCAGCAACATTAGATGTCATAGATCAATTGCAGATTCGTAATAAGTTTGTCGATACCCTAGTGGGCGTTGTGGCCGTAGACGATGCCTGGGGTTTGATTCTGTTCAGTTTTGCATTGGCCATTGTGGGTTTGAGCCAAGGGGTTGAAGAACAGAACCACGTACTGCTGCATGGTTTGTGGGAAGTGGGCGGCAGCTTGATATTGGGTGTGTTAATCGGTGCCCCCATGGCTTACTTGACCGGGCGAATTCGATCCGGGTCACCCACTCAGATAGAAGCGTTGGCGCTGGTACTTATCTGTGGCGGCTTGGCAGAATTGTTGGAGGTTTCATTTTTGCTGACAGCGATTGTGATGGGCATGACGGTGGCAAATTTGGCAATACATCATGACCGTCCCTTCCATGCCATTGAAGGTATTGAGCGTCCCTTTTTAATTCTGTTTTTTGTCTTAGCTGGCGCCAGTATTCATTTGAGTAGCTTGTGGGCTATTGGCTTGATAGGTCTGGTTTATATGTTGTGCCGAGTTGTCGGTAAGTTGCTGGGCTGTTATCTGGGCGCTAGTGCGGTCCATGCGCCTGACAATATTAAACGCTGGATGGGTCTGGCGTTAACGCCTCAAGCGGGCGTTGCGATGGGTATGGCATTGATAGCTGCCGAGCGCTTCCCGGAATACAAAGAACTGATTTTATCCATTGTGATCGGTACCACGGTTATCTTTGAATTGCTGGGACCGTTGGCAAGCCGATTGGCTATTTTAAAGGCTAGTAAATCTTGAGTTTAGTCCATTGGATTGAACTTGATGTGGTTTAAATTGAAGACTGGTCTCCAGGTTTTGTAACTATGTTTTATAGTGTTGAGAATAGAACTGAAATCCATTAATTAGCGCTATCAACGGTGCCGCTTTGTCCCAGATGCCAAAGACAGGTTTAACCTCCTCAGAAGCCGCTGAACGCATCCAGCGCTTTGGACCCAATCAGCTGCCAGAAAAGCGTAGCGAAACGGCACTGTCTATTTTTATTGGTCAGTTTAACAGCCCGTTTATTTATGTGTTATTGGCTGCGGCGCTGGTATCACTGGGGCTGGGGCAAACGCTCAATGGCATCTTCATTTTTGTGGTCTTGATTATCAACGCCACCATCGGCACGGTGCAGGAGTACTCGGCACAACGCGCCACCGTGGCTTTACGCAAGATGGTGCCACATTTTGCGGCGGTAATCCGTGACGGTATTACCCAACAGCTTGATGCAACGGAGCTGGTGCCGGGGGATATTGTACTGCTGGTTTCCGGCGATAAAGTCCCCGCCGATATTCGCCTGCAAAGTTGCCAGGAGTTACTGGTCAATGAATCGATTTTGACTGGCGAATCACTGGAGGCCAGCAAACAGGTCGCAATTCGCAGTAATGATTCAGCGCCGCTCTGTGAGAAGACCGATCACGTCTTTGCTGGCACTATCGTGACCCACGGGCGTGGCATGGGCGAAGTGGCTGCCACGGGCGCTAATTCCCAGGTGGGTCAAATCGCCTCAGAGCTGGGTGTACGCGAATCTATTAAGCCACCGTTGTTGCAGCGTATTGAGCGTTTCACGTTAAGAGTTTCGATCAGTGTGATACTGATTATTGCGCTGATTTTTGTGATAACGCTGTTGCGTGGAGAGGACCTGGCAACAGTGTTTTTGCTGGGCGTGGCGCTGGCGGTATCGGCTATTCCCGAAGGTTTACCGGCCGCGATTACCGTAGCGCTGGCGATTGGCATGCGACGCATGGCCAAGGTTAATGTCATTGTGCGTAAACTGGTGGCGGTTGAATCTCTGGGTTCCTGTACTTACATCGCTTCCGATAAAACGGGCACCCTGACGGTCAACGAGATGACCATCAAAACCATTCTTTTGGCGAATGGCCAGAGCTATAACGTCAGTGGACAGGGGCTGGATCTGCACGGTGATATTTCTGCAGCTGGTGCCGTTAACGGTGACTCGCAGGCATTACAGATGCTGGCGCGTTGTGGACTGTTAGCCAATGAAGCTCAGCTCACGCTGCATAACAGCGAATGGCTGGCCAGTGGAGACGGTGTTGATCTCGCCTTTTTGGTGTTGGCTGCCAAGCAGGGTTTTGATCATCAACACGCAGTTCGCGATTATCCCGAGCTGTCGCGCATCCCCTATGAATCTGAAAACGCCTTCAGCGCCAGTGTTAACCGGATTGATGGCGAAAGCCATGTTCATGTTAAAGGCAGCGCCGAGCGTGTGCTTTCGATGTGTACTTCTACCGTCACCGGTAATGCACTGATTGTTGAGGATATCTATCAGCAGGTCGATGAATTGGCGGGGCAGGGTTACCGCGTGCTGGCGCTGGCCAGTGGTCAAATGCCCGCCGACGCAGCGGCATTGGATCAACCACTCGAAGAGCTGACTTTTTTAGGCCTGGTTGGCATGATCGATCCCTTGCGAGCAGAGGCCCATGCCGCCGTTCAGGAATGTCGGGCTGCACAAATTGAAGTGGCGATGATCACTGGCGATCATCCGCAGACGGCGCTGGCGCTGGCGCGTGAGCTGGAAATAGCTGACGAGAATGCGACGGCGGTGACCGGAGGAGAAATTGCCGCAGCAGCGGAGCAGGGTGAACAGGCACTGTCGGTGTTAGTTGCGTCGACGCAGGTGTTTGCTCGCGTCGAACCGACGCAAAAATTACAAATTGTTGAGCAGTTAATTGCCGATGGCCATTTTGTTGCCGTCACCGGTGATGGTGTGAATGACGCCCCGGCACTGCGCCATGCTCATGTAGGTATAGCCATGGGTAAGCGCGGCACGGATGTGGCGCGGGAAAGCTCAGACCTGATTATTACCGACGATAATTTTGCCTCCATTGTGCAGGGCATTTTGCAGGGCCGTATTGTTTACAACAATATCCGTAAGGTGGTGTTTTTGTTGATCTCCACCGGCGCGGCCGAGATTGCCCTGTTTATTTACAGCGTATTGTTTGGTTTCCCAATTCCGTTATTTCCGATCCAATTACTGTGGTTGAATCTAGTCACCAATGGTATTCAGGATGTGGCGCTGGCCTTCGAGCCCAAAGAGGGCAATGAACTAGAACGTTCACCACGTTCGCCCAAAGAAACCATCTTCAACCGGCTGATGCTGGAACGGGTGCTGATCAATGCGCTGGTGATGGGTAGCCTCGCTTTTGCCGTTTTTGTCTGGTCTCTGAATCAGGGTATGAGTGAAGAGGCCGCGCGTAATATTACTCTGCTTTTGATGGTGCTGTTTGAGAATGTACACGTGTTGAACAGCCGTTCAGAAACACAATCCATTTTCAAACAGTACTTCTTTGGCAATCCGTTGTTATTGTTCGGCATGTTGGCCGCGCAGGGCATTCATATTGCCGCTATGTATACGCCCGGTTTGAGTGATGTGTTACAGATGGAGCCGGTGACATTTCAACAGTGGAGTGTTTTGCTATCCATTGCCTTGATACTGATTGTGGTTGACGAGGCACATAAGCACATGAGGCGGCATTAATTCTGTTCGTTTCAATTTTGCGTATATTAATAGCTTCTGTGAACGAAGCTCCCTGCGGCGTATGTTAAGATGCAGCGCTTGAGCCGATTCACCAGAAAATAATAAACAATGAAAAATCAAACACGTGAACTCGAAAATGGATTTTTAGAATTTACAGCTGATCAAGATTTCCACTTTGACGCCGGTGGCAGCATCAATCCGCTGGTGCTTGTCTATGAAACCTATGGCACGCTGAATAGCGATAAAAGTAACGCTATCGTTGTACACCACGCCCTGTCCACCAGTAGTCATCTAGCCTCGACAGAAAAGAACACACACACGGGTTGGTGGGAAGAGATGGTTGGCCCCGGCAAGGCGCTGGACACCGATCAGTATTTTATTATTTGTATCAATAACCTCGGCAGTTGTTACGGCTCCTCAGGCCCTGTCAGTATCAACCCGAAAACCGGCAAAGCGTATGGGCCGGACTTCCCGACTGTGACCATCGCTGACATGGTGCGTTCGCAGAAAATACTTGTCGACGCACTCAGCATCAGCAAACTGCATGCCGTACTCGGCAGCTCGATGGGCGGCATGTTATCCGTTACCTGGTTGGTGCTTTACCCTGATCACGCTAACTATCTGATCACCATTTCCTCTTGCTCCAGAGGTTATCCGGCCAATCATGCAAACCGGCTGATACAGAGTGAAATTATTCGGCATGATGCCGGGTTTAATAACGGTTACTACAGTGATTCCAGTAAGCTAGAGGGCTTCAAAACAGCTCGCAAACATGGCTTGCTCACCTATCGCAACTGGGCGGAAATTAATGAGCGCTTTGTCGATAAATTTGGCATGGATTCCATTGATAACTATCTGGACTACAACGCCCAGAAATTCATTGATCGTTTCGACTGCAACAGCTATTTAAGGCTCATAGGCTCAATGGATAGCTATGATCTGAGCGAGCGGGGGAGTAAAGATCTGGTCGATGTTTACAGGCCTATTCAAGCCAAGGTGCTGGTGGTGAGTGTGGATTCGGATATCCTTTTTCCGCCTGCTCAACAATTGTGTCTTCATCAGGCCATGTTAAACGGCGGTGTTGATGCGAACTATGTTGCTCACCATTCCACCTATGGACACGACGCATTTCTCGTTGAAACGGATGAGTTTGGGGCTTACATTCAAAGCTTTATTGGCTCAGCAAAGACATAAAAATGCGGTAGGCCCGAGGCAATTTTTTCATGGGGCCATAGAACAGCGTTACAAAACTCACGGTCTCCCTTAATTAAAAAAGACTTGGCTCGCCTCAATAATGGGCGAATGAGTACTGAACGGTCAGATATTTAAAATATATCGCTAACTCTTTCTATACTTGTTTAATGAGGCAGTAACTTTATTAAATTTTAAGGAAAGAAGATGTCATCTTCCTTTGATTCGAATCGGGTTTTTAGCGACGTGTTAGACATTATTTCAGAGGGTGTTTGGATCTGGAATGCGCTAACGGGTCATGTTGATAGAAGTCCTGGTTGGTACAGAATGCTGGGTTATGACGCCGGCTGTTTTGATAGCGATGTGCTGACTTGGGAAAATGTAATTCATGTGGATGACTATCCTCGTGTTATGGCTCACTTTGAGGATTATACAACCGGCCGAATTCCTGTTTATCGCATTCAATACCGTTGTATTAAGGCGGATAATAGCGAACTCTGGATTGAAGACTCCGGAAGGATTGCTGAGCGAACTACGGATGGTGCTGTGGCTATGATGATTGGCGCACATACTAATATTCATACTGCCAAAATGGCACAAGAGCAATTAGAGCGCCATAACCGATTATTGAAAGGTCACGAGACCCTCGAACAAATTATTGCCGAACGTACAGCAGAACTAGCCACTATTAATTTAAAGCTGGAAGATAAGATACAACAGGTTGAGCATATTGCTACTCATGATGCGCTCACAGGTGTCTTCAATCGGCACATGTTTAAAAGTCTTTTTGAGATGGAAATTAAGCGTGCTAAACGCTACAACCAGCCTTTGAGTCTTGTGCTTGCGGATGTGGATCACTTTAAAGCAGTAAATGACCAGTATGGGCATATTGTTGGTGACCAGGTTTTATGTCACATAGCGAATGTCCTTAGTAAACATCTGCGTGAAGGTGACGTTCTTTCACGCTGGGGAGGAGAGGAATTTGCTATCGTCTTTCCTAATACGACTGCAGAGCAGGCATATGACATGACTGATCGAATCCGCCGAATAATTGCTGAAAGCAGCTTCGAGTCCCTTATCTTCTTAACGTGCAGCTTTGGGGTGACAAGTTATTTGAACGATGATTCTGTGAACTCAATATTTGCTCGTGTAGATAAGGCTCTTTATCAAGCAAAGAGCAATAATAGGAATAACGTACAGCTACTCTAGGCAGGCAAATGCCCTACCTTTACCCATATCAGCGTATCCTGTTCAACAAAGGGATGATGGCGGCTCATGTGTGGACTTCTGAGCCAAGTACCAGCGGGATAGCGCCCCTGTTCATCAATCAACTCTCCGCTAATGACATAGATTTCTTCACCGCCAGGATGTACGTGGGATTGAAAACGTTCACCGGCAGGCCAGCGAACCAGTGCTACTGATTCGCCATTAAAATTGTGTAGCGGTAACACCTGCAAATTACCGTGACCGGGTAACCATGCAGCGCTATTGGTATCGATACATACACGCTGGTGATCATCGGCTTGGAACTGGTGTAACTTCACTAAAATTACGCAGCCTTCTTCGCTGAAAGGGGCATGATGAAAACCTTCCGGATTACGAAAGTAGGTGCCCGCTGGGTAGTCGCCAGTTTCATCTGAAAATGTACCTTCCAGTACCAGGATTTCTTCGCCTAGCGGGTGACCATGCTGAGAAAAACTTGCCTCGGCTTCATAGCGCACGATGCTGGTGGCGTGACCGCGTTCGGCTTCTTCCCGCGCTAAAGGTTTGCGCCATACACCTGGATGAGGGCTAGCTACCCAGCTGCTCTTGTTTGTGTTGATGACAACGCGTTGGTTAAAGTCCATATTCAACATGGTCAGGTTCCTTTCTTAGCCTTTTTACCGCAGTGGTTACACATCTTACCGTTAGCATTTGATAACTGCCCAGCAATGAAGACAACAAAAGGAACACAGTAAGTCAGTATGGCGGGAATGACACGTAATTGATTGTCACCCGTGAGTGCATCATGCTGATTAATAATCAGTAATATAGAGCCCACTAAGGCGGCTGCGATCAATCCTTTTATTATCATCACTGGATTTTAACCTCTTGGTGTTGCGTTTTTCTTTGGCGAACAGCCTGCTAGGCGGCTTGCTTTGCTTTTTTGGCGTATTGCTGGATAAACAGGATGATATCCTGTGACTCATAAAGCCAATGAACGTCACCATTTTCCTTTTCGATACGCAGGCAGGGCACTTGAGATTTTCCACCCTCTTTGATCAATTCTGCACGATACTGAGGTTGTTCCGATACGCTGCGCTGTTCAATGTTAAGCCCTGTTTGCTTGATTGCCTGCCGGGTGACCGCACAGTAAGGGCAGCTTTGGTAATGATAGAGTGCTAGATCCAGTCTATTTGATTTGGACATGATGAGTGCTCCACAAAGCGTTATTTAATGCCTGTCATTATCCTGATTTATTTCGAACAAAATATGATGTAATGTTTTAATAAATTGTCATTTTGTCCTGTATTTTGCTGTGCGAGGAATTAAAATGGAAGATGAAAGAAATATGGATGCACTGGCTGATGTGCTGAAAACCATTCGTCTTAGTGCTAATACGTATTTTTGTGAAGACTTCACTTCACCTTGGGGCATGGATATTAGCAGCACGGGTTCCGGCTCGTTTCATGTGGTGGTAAACGGAACATGCTGGCTCAAACTTGAAAACGAAGATAGTCCGATTTGTCTGGAGGAGGGCGATATTGTCGCTTTCCCAACCGGAGGTGCCCATTGGTTGAGTGATTCTCCTGTTAGTGCAAGGTTGCCAGCTTCAGCGGTCGTAGAAGGCGTCCTTCATGGTGTTAATCCCTTTCACTCTGAAAACACTCAGTTGGAAGATACCACCAGACTGCTCTGCGGCTCCTTTTCATATGACTCTTCAATCAATCACCCCTTTTTAAAAGATTTGCCCTGTTTTATTCATATAAAAGCGTCTGACGCAATGGAGATGGGCTGGTTACGGTCAGTGATCAGCGTGCTGGCAAATGAGTCTCGGCATCCGTCCCCGGGTTCTACCGTCATGGTTGATCGTTTGACAGAGGTGTTGTTTATTCAGTTGATGCGCGTACATACCAACAAGGCGCCAGAGACGATGCGTTACATGTCTGCTTTGGATGATCCGAAAGTAGGAGCCGCTTTGAACCTGATTCACGGCAAAACTGACGTCAGTTGGACAGTGGAGCGATTAGCTGAAGCCGTTTCGATATCTAGAACGGCATTTACGGAAAAATTTTCTAAATTGGTTGGGGTGCCACCAAAAACCTATCTGCTTAATTGGGGAATGCAGAAAGCTAAGGAGCTGCTGGAAACTACGACTAAGCCAATGATTGAGGTCGCAGAAGCCACAGGTTATTCATCCGAAGCGGCTTTTAGTAAGGCATTTAAACAATTTTTTAATGTGACGCCGGGGCGGGTAAGGCGCAATAAATAGGAAAGGGTAACGATTGGATGTTAATAACCGTTACCCCTTTAGCTATTTACCTCTTTAATTAGGGCGCGCAGAGTTACTTTCCTGTGACTTCAATCTCGACGGCGTGAACACTGGTGCTTTCACCCATATCTGATTTTAGGCCGGGGTTGAGTACATTCACGTTGGCGCTGTCAGATTGTCGTTTTGGCCAGCGCCCCTTGTGGCTGAGAGCGATGCCTCTTGGAATACTTTCGTCCAGCTGTAGTTTTACTTCAAGCCGTCCGGTTGGGTTATGTAACTCTACGGTTTGTCCCTCACGCAGACCTCTTGTTGAGGCATCTTCTGGATGCAATGTGACATTAGCTTCGCTCAGCTGAACTTCAATTTTGTTGTCGTTACCAAAACTGTCATTGAGTAACCAGGGCGATGCTGGTGATAGCAGGCGTAGCTTCCCGTTGGTTGGGCGAGTATCAGCATGGGGTTCGGGCACCAGTGGCAAGCCATCAGCTTGCGCTTCAGCAGAAGCGAGGTGAATACGTCCGTCATCGGTGGGGAAGTTCAGGTCTGCGAACTGGATCACCGGTGTATCGCCCATGGCAATCGTGCCCTTTGCTGAAAGACTGGCAAAGGTTTCACCAGTACCGGTTGCTGCTAGCACATGAGCAATCACTTCATTATCGCTTTCATAGAGCGCGGCTTCTTCAAAGTCCATAGCCCTGGATAAACGCCTGAAAATTTCCGAGTTAGGCAGTGAGTCACCGGTGGGTTCGGTGATTTTAACCTGCGCCGACAGGCTGTGGTTGAAGTAGGAGGCGAACAGGTCGTTGGATTCCAGGAAGCTTGCAGCCGGTAGAATTATGTCCGCGTAATCCGTTGTGTCGGTTGGAAACACATCAGAAACAACGGTAAACAAGTCCTCACGGCACAGGGCTTTTTTAAGACGATCCTGATCTGGATTGGAGGCAACATTATTGATATTCCAGCAGAACAGCGCTTGGGATTTATTGGCATCCTCCAGTGTATTAATCAGGTCCATATGGCTGATGGAGGCGGGTTCTTCACCGGCTAAATCACAACCTAGCAGGTAACTGTCATCAACGCCGCGATTGTCCAGACCATTGAGGTACAGGAAGCCTGCACCGGCTTTGCCGACATTGCCGGTTAAGGCAGGTAATAGGCTGCAGGCACGCATGGCATTGCCGCCGCGAGGCTGGCGCTGAAACCCCTGGCCCATCCATAGCAAAGAGGGGCCAGTGGCATAACTGTGTGCGAACTCTTCAATGACACTCGCAGGTACGCCGGTCACTTCGGCGCATTTTTCCACGCCGTAGGATTCAATTACCGGCAATATTTGCTCGAAACCGCTGGTGTGGGCATCAATAAAAGACATATCCAGCAGTCCATCGCGATGCAAAACATGCATGACGCCAAAGGCCAGTGCCGCATCGCTGCCGGGATAGAGTTGCACATGCAGATCAGCATTGGCGGCTGTGGGGGTGAGAATTGGATCGACAACGACAATTTTGGCAGTGGCGGGCTGTAGCCAGTGCTGGTCAATATGCGGAGCACAGGCTGAAGGGTTGCCGCCCCACACTACAATGCATTGGCTGTCATCTGCCGTACGCGGATCAAAGCCATCCATTGACGAACCATATACATAATCGAGTGCGATATGACCGGCGAGGTTGCAGATGGAATCCGGGTTTACCTCGGTAGCGCCGAGTCGGTTAAAGAAACGCATTGGGAAGTGGAAACCGATCATGGCAAAGGTGCCGGTGTAATGGGTATTGAGAATGGTTTGGGCGCCATGTTCGGCAATGATATTTTTAAAGAGGCTAGCCACGGTTTCGATAGCTTCATCCCAAGAAATGGCTTCAAAAGTGCCTGAGCCTTTAGGGCCCGAACGGCGTAGCGGTTGAGTGAGGCGAGCGTTGGCATCACGCCAGACATTGTTATAACCGATCGAGCATTTTTTACAGAGTTTGCCACGGCTTATCGGGTGATTGGGGTCGCCCTTAACGCTGGTGATTTCACCGTCGCTGACAATCACTTCAATGCCACAGGCGTCGTAACAGTCTCGGGGACAAGTCGTTAGAATCGATTCTTTATCACTCATGAGCTCAGTTCTCCTAATCGGTGATCGAGTCTGTCAATTTCCGTTTAACACACAGGCCAGGTACTCGAATGGTTTTTATTTAAGCAATGGGTTTAATACCTTCGATAGTTCTTTAACCTTGTTATCAATTTCATCACTGGGGACGCAGGTGTAACCGAAAATCAGTCCGCGCCGATCGGCTTTACTGATGAAATAGTCAGATAGCGCTGGCACCATAAAACCTGCTTGCTGTGCGGCTTGGGATAATAATTTGTCATTATATTGCCCAACATCGCCGACCAGATGCATGCCGGAATCTGACGCGTTAAAACGAATTTTGTCGCTAAAATGCTTTTGAGCAGCGGCTAGAAACAGATGTTGTCGCTCGGCATAGAGGTTGCGCATCTTTCGGACATGCGTGGTGAACTGGCCTTCCTCTATGAACATGTGCATGGCAACCTGTAGCGGCGTAGGCGAATGTGTGTCGACTGTGCGTCGTGCATGGCAGAAGGTATCTACAAGCGCTTCTGGCACCACCAGATAGGCCATGCGGATGCTGGGCACAAAGGTCTTGGCGAATGTGCCCATATACAGAACCGGCGCGTCTTCAACTAAACCTTGTAAGGCTGCCAGCGGCTGCCCCCGATAACGAAACTCACTGTCGTAATCATCTTCGATGATCCAGGCACCTTTTGAGTCGGCCCAGTTAATCAGTTGTAAGCGCCGTTCGAGGCTCATAATGGCGCCTGTCGGTGTTTGGTGGGAAGGTGTTACATAAACCAGGTTCGCATTGTCGTCATTTTGCATTTCTTTGCTGATGACAAGACCCAGTTCATCAACCGGGGCGGGCATCAGCTTGTTTTGCGCAGCGGCAAATGCACTGCGTGCACCGTAGTGCCCGGGGTCTTCTATCCATACTTTGTCACCAGGGTCCGTCAGTATCCGGGCGATCAAATCCAGCCCTGGTTGGACGCCATTAACCATGATGATTTGCTCCGGAGTACAACGTACACCGCGGGAAACGGCGAGGTAGGAGGCCAGCGATTTTCGTAATGGCAGATAACCAGCGGTGGAACCGTAATTCATATCGGCTGAGCTGATAACTCGCCCGGCTCGTTGCATGGCACGTTGCCAATCTTTGTAAGGAAAACTGTCCAGCGCGGGAATGCCGGGCACGAACGGGGAAGGGGAGCCTGCGGGCGTTTCTGGGGTGTAGGCATCGAGCATGGCTTGGCCGCGTTTTGAAACTCGTACTCTATTTTTGCTATGGGATTTTTTGACCGGCGTCAGGGAATCTGCGAATTGGAGCTTGATATAGCTGCCCTGGCCGACACCGCTTTCTAGATAATCTTCGGCTTGCAACTGGTCGTAGGCCTGCACAATAGTGTTTCTTGAAACGCACAACTCGTTTGCTAATTGGCGACTGGAAGGGATGCGAGAGCCCGGCTCCAGATGACCCTCCAGAATTGAACTGCGGAGCGTGCTGTAAACTTGTTTATACAGCGAAAGCGGGCTGCTGCGATCAATATCAAACAATGAAATTAACGCTCCAGCAGAATGTTTCATAGGGCATTCCCGATATAAATTGGTTTAGCTAATTTAATAAATTTTGCCTCTTTGTGGAGCCAATTGTCCACTTGATGATTAATCAGCCATGTAATTTCATAAATACGATTGGTTTAGTTTTACGTACATTTTTCGATAAAGAGAGGTCCATTTTGGGCGTTTTGTTTAGGGCCAATTGTCATGGCCTATTTTCCTCTCACTCGGTATGTCGCAATCGGGCGTAAACGATATTATTCTGATTTAGTGATATGTTATTCGGTGTAAGTCGATTGGAAAATCAAAGGTGCAGTAACAATGAAAATGGATGAGTCAATTAACGTCTTTGGCGAAAAACTGGAAACGTGTGGTGGAAATCCAAAAACAGGATTTTACCGAGACGGCAAATGTAATACCTGTAGCGATGACGTTGGTTCACATACGGTTTGTATTGAAGCGTCGCAGAAGTTTTTGGAATACTCGCGGTTCAAAGGCAATGATTTATCCACGCCTGTCCCTGAGTTTAATTTTGAAGGCTTAAAGCCGGGCGATACCTGGTGTTTATGTGCTATTCGCTGGCTTGAGGCACAGGAAAGCGATATGGCGCCGAGAGTTTATCTCAGAAGAACACATATCAAAGCGCTGGATATTGTTCCTATGGAATTACTGAAAAGATACGCAATCGATCTGAATTAGGTCTCTGAACATAACAGAACAAAAGGGTGGGGTGAGTATTGAGCAATTGTTACGCCCTTTAATTTGGTTCTAATCAAAATTATTTTAACCGATGGATTCGATGGGCTTTTTTGTTAGCCAAGCTGCGTTTCTTATTCGATAAATGATAGACTCGCGCAAATTTATCGGCGCGCTCACCAACGTCTTGCATTGTTAAAAGACGACTCGATCAGGCTACTTTTTCTATGGTCAATCCAACCAGTATCAACTCTTCCCCGTCACGGCTACAGGCTGATACACCCGCACAGAAACGTGCGCTGAGTTACGCCGCTACCATTAAAAAGTTATTTGATGGGGTTATGCAAAACCGCCAACCTGCGGACCGCACCCTGGCAAATTACTTTCGCGAACATAAGAAACACGGCTCTAAAGATAGAAAGGTGATCCGTGAGTCATTGTTTGGTGTGTTTCGTTGGTGGGGTTGGTTAAACAAACTGTCTCAGATTGATAACAGCAATCCTGATGTAAGCGAGCCATTAACATCCGAATGGTTTGCGATACTTGCAGGCTGCGGCATGTTAGAAAATCACCCTTGGCAGGATATCCGCTTAGCTTGGCAAGGCTTTGGCAATGTCACAATGACGACCAGCCCACAAGAGGCTGATACTCTCACCGCGAAACAGGCATTATTAACCGAGTGCTTCTCACCGCTAAGCTTTGCTGCCGATGAGTTATTACCCGCCTGGTTCTGGCAAGTATGTCCTGTCGATGAGGCCGATAAACTGTCTTTGATAGAGGCTATGTCGAGCCGACCGCCCATTTGGGCAAGAGTACAGGGCATCGGCAGCCAAAATGCGGCAGAGCAATTACAACGCTTGGACATCGATGCCTCTGCGGGTCACTATTTTGCCGAGGCACTCAATCTCGGTCATAAGAGTATGAACCTTAACGAGGTGGCACTTTATAAATCGGGTCAGCTTGAGATCCAGGATTTGGCCTCACAGGTGATAGGTCAAATATGTGCCCCTGACAAAGATCAGCAATGGTGGGATGCCTGTAGCGGTGCGGGTGGTAAAACGTTGCAGCTACGCGCCTTGATGCTGGCACAGGGTAAAGGTCAAGGCAGTATCATCGCCTCGGACATACGCAGCCACGCGCTGGAAGAACTCAGCAAACGCGCACACAGAGCCAAGCTCAAAGGCATTCGCATTGCCCGCTGGAAATCCGATGCATTGCCGGTGCCAGCAGAGCATTTTGATGGAGTTCTGGTTGATGCTCCCTGTAGTTGTTCCGGCACCTGGCGCCGCAATCCCGATATGCGTTGGATTGATGGTATCGAGAGTGTGGAAGACAGCGCTAAATTACAGCTCGACATTATGAGCCGCAGTAGTAAAGCGGTAAAAAATGGTGGCGTGCTCGTGTATGCCACTTGCTCATTATCACCCATTGAAAATCAGGGCGTAGTTGACGCGTTTTTAGCTGAACACCCCGAGTTTACACTGCAGGTGCTAACCCACCCCTTCACCGGCAAACAAGCGACAATGCTAACCGTTTGGCCATTTGAGGCTAACAGTGACGGTATGTTTGTCGTGCGCATGCTAAAAAGCGTCTAGAAAATTTGGATAGTCCAAGGTTAAGTCGCAAGCCCTGAAAAATGTGAGGGATTAGCTAATTGTCACGGCTGTGCCACTGACGCTGACCATCAGCATACCGCCTTTGGCGCCGACGGTCGTCGTAAAAAAGAAATTGAATAATTCTGTTGTGTCCCGTTTCGATACAAAAACTGACTCAGATCATGAATATCAATATTGTCCTTAAGAATCAGTGGATTAACGCTAAAACAAGGCGTCTAATTTTATTGCGTATCACTATAAAAGGGGACCTTTGATGAATACGTTAATAAGAAAAAGCGCCATGATGGTTGCTTTGGCTGTGAGCTTGGGACTGGCTGGATGTGCAACAACAGCAAATAATGATGGTCTGGCTGATCGGCTTAACGCGTTGGAGGCTAAATTGGTTCAAGTAGAATCAATGGCTAATAATGCCAGTTATACCGCGAATGTGGCTTTAGACGCCGTGGACAAGGTTGAAGCGTGTTGTGACGCGAATACTGAAAGAATGAACCGGATGTTTGAAAAAGCCAGCAGTAAATAAGTTGTTGCTTTGAGGAAAGTCCTCGAGCTATTTGTGGGGTCTTTCCTGCTTCAGAATAAGCTCAAGGTGTGTTGAAATCGATCTTTTTGATTAATTGTCGGGCACTGAAATCTGAACCGGGACGCCAGTTGCGTGCTGGTAGATGTTTTCTATTGTCTCCCAGTTCACTTTAATCTGCCTGTCACGGGTGGCGGTAATCAGCTGTTTAACCAGTCCCGTCATGCCTTTTTGTTGATTCTCCTCGTCGACATCATTCAGTGTTGGGTGAACCTCCAGATACAACTCCCCTTCAGACCAACCTACCTTAACGGGCATGTTGATAATGTGGACTGGTGTGTTTGTTGGAACTAGTTCGTAAAAGTTTTTGATGTCTTCCGGGAGCATGCGAATGCAGCCGTGTGTTGTGCGCATACCAATACCCCAGGGCTTATTAGTGCCATGAATAAGATAGCCTGGAGTCGCGAGTTGTAGGGCGTATGCACCTAGCGGATTATCGGGGCCAGGTGGAATGCTATTAGGTAGTTGTTTTCCATTTTCTAGCTGTTCTTGAAGGATTGATTTGGGTGGATACCAGACAGGGTCCTTGATTCTCATTGCAATATGAGTTTCCCCCAGTGGGGTTGACCAATCCATCCGGCCAATACTGATCGGGTGAGTAATGACAACTGGCGCCTTACCTGCTGTGGGCTTGGGATAATAGAAAATCCGCATTTCCGATAGGTTAATAACAATCCCGCGACGTTCAACGGACGGTAGCATAAACTGCTTTGGTAACAGAATTTCCGTACCTTCACCGGGTAGCCAAGGATCAACGTCAGGGTTGGCACGAACCATCTCGGTAAAGCCAAGGTCGTGAGCCCTTGCGATATCGATTAGTGTGTCCTCGTAACGGCTCTGGACTGTGCTGGAGGCTCCAATCAGATCAATACCCTCCGAAGGCAAAACAAAGGTGTCTGCTGCCACCATTCGTGCTAGCAGGAAAGTACAGAGGATAGCAATGAACCGTGCTCTGTTAAGCGTGGCCATAATCAACTCAAGGCTGTTGGTTTTCAATATATTTTATTCGACTCTGATCCTAATCCCTAGGGATTAGCTAATTGTAACGGCTGTGCCACTGACGCTGACCATCAGCATACCGCCTTTGGCGCCGACAGTTTCATAATCGATATCTATGCCAACAATGGCATTGGCACCTAACTCCGTGGCTTGCTGTGACATTTCATCAAATGCGATGGTGCGTGCTTTTTGTAATTCCTTTTCGTACGCTGCGGATCGGCCGCCAACAATATCGCGAATACTCGCAAAAAAGTCCTTAAAAATATTTGCCCCTAAAATCGCTTCTCCTGTTACCACGCCGTGGTAACTTAAAATATCTTTTCCCTGGATACTGGGTGTTGTCGATTGGATCATCTTTTATTTCCTTCAGAATGTGGGGATCAAACGCTTAGCGAGAGAAACTCGTTAAGTAAAGAAGAGCATACCTAGATAAAAGCGGGGCAGGGTGCATTAATTCGACTTCGGCACCCATTATTCCGACCCCAATTATTCGAATGAAATTATTAATTCGACACTGCCCCCTTCATTTCTCTATCCCAACGCTAAAATAAAAAACACGGCTGCGAGTAGCGAAGCCACCATGCGGACATGATTCCAAAATATCCATTTTCTTAAGTAGGTTGCCCACAACTCTGTCGCTTGGACGGTTTGCGGGTCGATTGCTTTTAATGCGTTATTCATGGGTACGTTAAAGACCATGGTGACAAGCAACGTACCGACCAGATAACACGCGCATGCCAACAAAAGTATCATAGAACTGGGCTTCAGCCAGTGCCACAGTTGGCTAACCGCAAGCAGGGTGGATGTGAACGCAGTGCCTAGAAACAGTATGAAAAATAAGGGGTTCAGAATAATCCGGTTAATGTGCTGCATTGCGACAATGCCCTGCGCCGCTGGCAATTGTGCCAGCGACGCCATAATGGTATTGGAAAAGATAAAAAGTACGCCTGCGATTATGGCGCTGCCTAACACCGAATAAAGGGTGAGGCTGTAAATTAATAAGTCTGTCATGAGGCGCTCCTCCTATGCCTGCCATGCGCCACTGGCGGCTGTTTGCTGAGCATAGGCGCTAAAGTCGCGCGGCTTTCTGCCTAAGGCTCTTTGCACACCATCGGTCAGCTTCTCATTGCGGCCGTCGAGTACCGTCGTGAACAAATAATCCAACAGGCCAACAGCCTCTGTGGGTACGTTCTGCTCAGTTAATGCACCGATAAAGGCCTGCTGTGGAATTTGCGTGTATTGAAGAGGCTGCCTCGTGGCCTTGGCTATTTCATTGGCCGCATCGGTAAAACTCAGCAGGCGAGGCCCGGTTAATTCGTAGAGCTGGCCCGCGTGGCCACTTTCTGTCAGTGCCGCGACAGCCACATCGGCAATATCGTCCGCGTCTACAAAGGGTTCGCGTACCGCCCCGACGGGCAGGGCGATATGTCCGGCAACCACAAAATCTCGAATAAAGCCTTCGCTGAAGTTCTGGCTGAACCAACTTGAGCGCAGGATAGTCCATGCCACACCGGCGTTTTTAACGATCTCTTCACAGTGCTGAGCCTCTTCTTCTCCACGGCCTGACAATAAGACCAAATGTTCGACGCCGCTTTTTACCGCCAGTTGGCAAAAGGTGCGAATGGCCTCGGGTGCCTGGGGTACTGCAAGATCCGGATAATAGGTGATGTAAACGGCCTTAACGTTCTGTAACACGTCAGCCCAGCTGGTGGGGTTTTCCCAATCGAATGAAGGTGTTTCGTTACGCGACCCTATCCGCACGGGAATGCCTCCTTCACTGAGCCGTTGCGCAACGCGGTGGCCTGTTTTACCCGTGCCACCAATCACTAGTATTGGGTTGGGTGCTTGGGTTGTTGAAGCTGTTGTTGAGAATGCTGCTGAATGTGTATTTGTGATGTTCATCGTCTGCTCCGTTTTTCCATTGAGTGTTTTCTTGAGTTTTTGGCTGATTGCCTAGAATCTATATTAACCATCTAAAGCAGGTGTATTAATGCTTATAAGTCTCTCGTGCATGCTTAATCGTCTAATTCGTTTCTTTTATGTTGGGCCTGCTGCTATTCTTGGCCTATGAGTAACGACAGCCCTACCTTTAAAAAAAATGAAGTGCAGTGGGCCTCCGGTGACCCACTGGGTGAAGCGCTGCACTTTTTACATATGTGCGGCACCTTTTACACGCGCTCGGAACTTTCCGCCCCCTGGGGACTGGCGTTGCCTGCGCTGCCAGATTGTTTGATGTTTCATGTGGTCACAGCGGGCAGTTGTTGGTTGGTGGTTGACGGTGAGGAGCCGTGCCTGCTTAAGCCGGGTGACTTTGCGTTAGTGCCGCATGGCGAAGGGCACCAGTTATTGAGTGAGCTGGATGAGCCTGCCACTGACCTGTTCGATATTCCCCGTGAACAGGTCAGTGAACGCTATGAAATTTTGCGTCACGGCGGTGCTGGTGAAGCGACCAGCTTAATTTGTGGCGCCGTGAACTTTCAACATCACGCCGCACAGCAGTTAGTGAGTTTCTTGCCCAAGCTGATTTGTATCGACGCGTGGCGCTCACCGCAAATGGAATGGTTCCAAAGCACGCTGCGCCTCATGGCCGCAGAAGCTAGCGAACTACGCCCCGGTGGGGAAACCATCATTACCAGACTAGCCGATATTCTGGTGATACAGGCCATTCGCGCCTGGATGGCCGATAACCCCTTTGGCCAAACGGGCTGGCTTGGCGCCTTGCAGGACAAGCAAATAGGCCATGCTATTCTGGCCATTCAGCGCCAACCCGCACGGGCATGGACCGTTGAGTTGCTCGCCGAGGAAGTCGCCATGTCGCGCTCGGCTTTTGCCGCACGTTTTAAAAAACTGGTGGGCGAATCACCCATGCAGTATCTGGCCGAGTGGCGTATGAATATCGCTGCCAACTGGCTTAAGGAAAGGGAGTTATCCGTTGCTGAGCTAGCCAGCCGCTTGGGGTATCAGTCCGAGGCAGCCTTTAGTCGCGCATTCAAGCGGGTTAATGGTGTTTCGCCTGGCCTGATTCGACGTAATGATGAAAAAGAGATCTCTTCAAACTTTTGAAACATTAACTCGGCTCTACCCTCAATTATTTTTGTTTTCAATAATCGTCACCCCCCTTTTCCTCGGTGGTTTGAGTAAAACCAAAAGGGTGTAAAGGTCGCGCTTTATATGTCTAGAGATGCTGGAATTATGTCAGTGAATTTAGCGTCTAAGGCAAGCGGGATAGCTAAATTATTTCGTCCAGTGGCAAGAGGGCTTCTAATGAGTGAAGGCATGAGGATGGCTCTGTTAATCCTGTTTGTGTTCTTTGTGGTGCTGCCAATGTTTGTTCTCCCACAGATTCTGCGTGAGAACAAGTGGGATGAAGAGGATATGATTGATTCCGAAAAGGAAAAAATGGCACGGCTGTATGATGAGGAAGAGAATAGAGATACGCGCGATTTTTAAACAACAAAATAACGGGCGCGCATAGAATATTTAATGACCGTTACAATCGTTTTTACAGGAACGCAATTACCCCGTATGCGTACTGAGTAATTTTTATCCCTAATTCTTCCGCACAGGAGTAAAATTAAAGAACTGTCCTGGTGTCAGTTGTTTGGGCACTGGCCGCAGGTATTACGTGTTGATAAAACAGCAACGTAAGACCATCAACAAAATGAAAGGAGGTGCAATTATGCAAGGCTCCATTCTCTCTATCGGCAGTTACGGTGTTGGCATCGCTTCACTGCTGAGCAGCTTTGAAGATGAGTGTGTTGGCAGCCCGCCAGCCTTTAGTGAAGGAATTGTTGTCTCCCGGTTCGAGGGTGAAACAGTCTATATCAGAGACTGGCATATCAGTTCCCATCATACTGGTGAGCATGCGCTTGAGCATTTTGAGGAGGAAAAAAATCAGCAGCGTTTTGATTTTAGCTTCTCTAGCGAACGGGAAATTCAGGAAGGTGAAATGCTCGACGGCGATGATCCAGTACTGCAAAAGCAGCTGAAGATTAAACTTGAAGAGTTGCCGTCAGGGTAGCTACACCTGATTTCAAGATTCACCCGGATAAGGTTGTAAAGACTTAGAGCGCCAGTATCACCACTCGTCGATTTTAGTGATTTACAACCTTATCTATTTAACGAAGGGGTAACATCATGCCTAACAAGTACGAGGGAGGGTGCGACCATATTCACACCCATTCAAATAACGACCCCATAGATAATCACACATGTCACTGCTCAGTTTGTAAAGGTGTTACGGGGCAGGACACGACCCATGTTGTATTTTTTAACCATAGCGATCTGGTCGTCGACAACCTGGATGGACTGAATCGTCAGCCGTTCAACGCTAACAACCCAGACGGGCCGTTAGAGCTATGCACCTGCGCCACCTGCGGCACGCCGATTATGCTCGATGATAAAGAGCGACGTATCCGCGTCATTGTGCCTAACCTGATGGGCTACGATACAGAGAGTCTGCCTGCGAGCTATCATGCCTTTTTTGACCCTGCGACAGGTGTTGATAAACCTGATGATGGACGTCCCGTCCATGAAGGTCTGCGCCCCGAATTCATTTGGCCGGCTTCAGCCTGATTGATGGGAAACAAATGGGGGCTTAAACCCCCATTTTTATATGTCGTTGAATCCCCCCGTTTATGCCATAACGTCGCTTAGAGTGCGCTATTAACGGTATATCGATAACCGTTGCAGCGCACAGGCTTGCCAGCATTAATTTGGATAACGTGAAAGCGCAAGCAACCCTATCTCATTGAACCGGTAAATACGGCGATTGTCTTTGCGGGCCTATGGGATCATTGGAGCGATGGAGAACTATAGGCTTTTCCTGTGCCATCAACGACAGAGACCACACCAAGCTTCCAGTACATACACAATCGCATGTCGCTCATACTGCATCAGAGCGTGGTTAAACTGTGAAAAAATAGCCATGAGCCCAAGGCTTCCAGATCCTGTTCAAATTTCGTCAATTGATAAAGTTGCGAACAACGCTAGAAATAAAGATCCTTTCAGTAGCATTGGAAATACTGAGAAAATCAGTTAAAACTATTTTGGGGAAATAAAGAGCTTTGACTCTTCTAATTTATAAATTATCTAGCAAAGAATCCCATGACGACTGATTCCAAGAATAAGGGTTTCCTTACCATTATTGGCCCAGGCATCCTGATTGCTGCGACAGGCGTAGGGGCTGGTGACTTAGCCACCGCCAGCTTTAGCGGCAGTCAATTAGGCACCGCTATCCTGTGGGCTGTATTGCTTGGCGGGCTATTTAAATATTTCCTGACCGAAGGGCTTGCACGCTGGCA
>Ga0209292_1000558_pt1 | contig 48371 bp, 38 predicted proteins | sample GOMGulsemesocosm_2_FD_184634 | JGI IMG/M metagenome (GOLD analysis project Ga0209292, IMG submission 184634) | Methane-oxidizing microbial communities from mesocosms in the Gulf of Mexico - GOM9C Gulf of Mexico (SPAdes) (version 2) | ecosystem: Environmental > Aquatic > Marine > Cold seeps... | reverse complement strand
TATTAACAATACCGGAAGCAAAAACATCTGGCGTTGAACCGAGTGACTTTTGACCGAGATAGGGCCATCAGGGATGAGGGTGTCACTTTGGCTATAGCTGTTGTTACTTATACCTTCATAGAAAATATCAGAATAATTGAAATACAAATACGCTTCATAGTTTTTCTCTAATTTGAGACCAACGAATTATTGAACGTCGCTAACTGTGATTAAACAAAATATAAGTTTAAACAAGTCGATGCTAAATCACTTGAAGTTATTGTGAATTTTCGCTGATTTTTCTGACGGCAATGATCAACTTATTAGATGCATCAACCGTTGTAAATCCCTCGTTGACTGAATTTCAATCAGCGACCGAATTTTAAGCAAAAAAAACCCTGAGTATAAAACTCAGGGTCGATCAAATTAGATCGTTTAACGCACCCTCAACTAGTGAGATCGGATATCCAAACGGATAAATTTTTTACAATATTCAAACACTGTCTAGAGAGTTCAATTATTTCCAGTTCTTAACTTTATGACCTTTCACTGCATAAAATAAGATGAAACTATAAATCGGTAACATAATCCAATAAGCTGATTGACCGTTTATTGACTCAGAAAGTAGGCCATAAACTAGCGGCAATAAAGCCCCTCCTGAAATACCCATAATTAATAATGCAGATCCCTTTGATGTGAACTTCCCTAGACCTTCTAGAGCTAATGGCCAAACTGCAGGCCAAACAATAGCATTAGAAAAGCCTAATAAGGCGATAAAGGTAATAGTGTTCGGTAAAGCAGGAATTCCCATCCAACCCCATAAAACTTCAGATACTGAAGTACTACCTGTGTCGCTAAAGACGACAAGTAATGAAAATATAATGCCTGTTATTGCAGAGGCTTTCAAAGCGAATTCTTGCGATATTATTCTTGGGATCAGCACGATACCTAAAGCATAACCAATGAGCATAAATGCCATAGTATAAGATGTTAATGAAGTCGCATTTGCTACACCTAAGTTAGAAGCAAATAAGCCGATGGTATCACCAGCAATTACCTCAGCACCTACATAAACAAAAATGGTTAATGCACCAAGAATAAGACTTGGAAATTGCATAATAGACGTTTTTTCTTGGCCGTTAGCATCAAGCGTAGCGCTTTCACCTTGATCATCATTCGATAAATCTAACTCAGGTAAAGGCGTTTTTTTCATTATTCCAGCAAGCAAGGTAAATATGATTGCCATGCCGATATATGGATTAATTAACCCGTTGGCTAAACCATCAATAGTTAGCGCACGATCAGCTTCTGACATTGCAGCTAAGCTTGTCGCATTAACACCGGCGAAGTCGCCTAAAACAACAGCGGTAAAAACAAGAGGAACAATAACCCCTGCCCCCTTATTCATTAATCCCATAAACATAATGCGAACAGCGGCACTTTCAATAGGGCCTACTTTAACAACATACGGGTTAGCAGCTGTTTGTAATAAGGTTAAGCCGCTACCAATAACAAATTGTGCAACTAAAAACAGCCAAAACTGTTGTGATTGCGCAGCAGGAATATATATAAGGAAACCAACAACTAGAACAAGTAACCCCATCACAATACCATTCTTGTAGCCAATACGTTCGAGGATACTCGCCGAAGGTAAAGCGACTAAGGTGAAGGCAAAATAAAAAGTAACAGCTACCATTAATGCTTCGGTCTCTGAAAGCTGTAATACCATTTGCAAATATGGAACTAATGCGCCATTTTGCCAAGTTACAAAACCAAAAATGAAAAACAGTGCGCCAATAACAGCTAAAGGCCCAAGGTTACTTTGCGATGTATTTATATCTTCTCTCATAACTGTTGTACTCATATGTCTTCCCACGTTAAATGTTTTATTTACTTTGTGTTTTTTATTGTAAAAAATAAAAGAACAGTAGGTAAATGAAAACTCATTGTTATAATTTATTATTGTTTTTTATATATTTTTTTTCCTGCAATCCATGTTGATTGCACTTTAAACTTAGCATCAAGTTCAACAAAGTCAGCCTGATACCCTATTGTTAAAGAACCTCTAACACGGCTCTGATTAATATAATTTGCTGGATATTGTGTTGCCATCCTAATAGATTCATCTAATGGTAAACCTAATCCAATATGTGTATTTTCAACGGCTTGTGCCATATCAAGTGCCGCACCAGCAAGTTCACCCGTTGTTGATGTTAATCTTCCGTCTTTTAAGTAAATCGTCCGGTCAAAAAATGCGAATTCCGTTTGATCAGTTCCTATAGTCGACATAGCATCTGTAACGAGAAAAACGCTACCAACCGGTTTAGTTTTTAATGCAAGTTTTGCGCTTACATAATCTACATGATGGCCGTCGATGATAATGCCACAACTGGTATGATCATTGAGCAATGCACAGCCGGTAACACCTGGCTCTCTTCCTTGAATAGGAGACATTGCATTAAATAAATGGGTAAAACCATCTGCACCAGCATCTATTGCTGCTTGTGCTGTTTTGTAATCTGCGTTGGTGTGACCCAAACAAACCTTAATACCCAGAGAAACCATGCGATTAATATCGTTTGCAGCAACGGTTTCAGGTGCTAAGGTTACTAAAATTTGACCGAGATCTTTACGCTCGAGTATCGCCCACTCTTCATCTGAAATAGGACGAATGTATTCTTGCGCATGTGTTCCTTTTTTAGCAACAGATAAATGTGGTCCCTCGAAATGAATACCAATAATACCAGGGATTTTTGCAGCAATAGCTTCAGCCATTGCATCAGCAGCTTGCTCCATCACCGAAATCTTATCAGTGATAAGTGTCGGTAACATAGCCGTAGTGCCAAATTTAGCATGAGCATTAATCATAGTTTTAATATGATTTAATGAAGGGGAGTCATTAAATAATGCGCCACCGCCACCGTTTACTTGTAAATCAATAAAGCCAGGAACAACTAACCCTTCAAGTACATCATCAACTTGTGATGTGTTGCTATCAAATGCAGTAATTTTTCCATCGCTGATCGTTAACACTTGATCGTCAATGTAATTTTGACCATCAAATAGCGTTTTAACGTGAAGACGAAATATTGTCATAGCGATTATTATTCCTTAAGTATTCTAGTAAATATTTATGCCTGTAAAGCAAGTTGTTGTTTAGCATAAATTACCGACCCGACTTCAGGGGGATGTATCGGCTGAATGAGTTGTTCTTGAATATCTTTATCTAACCAAGGTTTTATTCTTGGTGTTAACCCGCCGATCAATGCTAATTCAGGAGGATTTTGTTTTAAAAGCTGCTTTGCCACATGACTGATATAACCAGCACCTTCAGCGACAATATCTAGCGCAAGTTCGTCGCCGTCTTCAGCACAGTCAAAAACTAAATTTGCTAAGCGTGCGTAAAATGCTGCTGGCTTGCCAGCGATAGCTTCAACAAGTTCAACATCATCTTTTACATCTAACAACGCTAATACTTTGTCATTTATTGCTGAAGGAGATATAAGGCCATCTAAGGATAACAAAGACTGTTTCGCCGCTTGTAGACCAAACCATGCTCCACTACCTTTGTCACCATGTGGAAAACCATGAGCGCCAACAATATACGGGTGACCATCAACATAAGAAAAACCACATGAGCCAGTACCAGTGATCATTACTGCGCCGTCTTTGCCATCATGGGCCCCAAGACAAGCTATCAGTAGATCTGTCGCAAGATACATACTTTTAAATGGATGCTGCCAGTTTGACATTTGTTCAAATAAAACCGGTAAGTTTACGCCGGCAAGTCCAACACCTGCAACGACATTACCTAATTCACTCTCATCGATACCTGCATCTTTAAGTGCCAATTTTGCTGATTCGGTAATTGAATGAATCGCTTGTTCATATCCATGCAACGGATTAGCAGGACCAGCAATGCCAGTACCCAATATTTTGTTATCGCTCGACATTACGATAGCTTTGCATTTACTGCCACCGCCATCAATACCTAAGAATATTTCGTTATTGCCACTGCTGCTCAGCATGTTGACCTCATGTCTTTATATTTATTATTTTGTCACTCATATTGATAATAATGCGGTGACTAAAATGTAATCTGATTTCATCTTAACCATAAATGACAGCGTTGTCATTTACTTTTTTAACTAAAATGAGTTATTTTTATTTACGTCCATCAAATAAATAATCAACTGGCTGATTTAGTTAACTATATTAACTAACCAGCCATTATTCCCTTCAGAAAACTAGTTAATTTTAACGGCTACAGAACGACCTTTTCGCTGTCTGTCGAAACTAATACTACGTATTTTCACTTGTCCTTTTACCGTTACTGGAGTTTGATATGTAGTCCATTCTCCACCATTATCTTGGTATTCAATCGTGATCCCAGGAAAGGCAATGTTGGCATAAAGTTTATTATCTTTCACAACGGCGCCAACAGTGGGTAAACGATAGAAGACTTTATCACTCTCTAATTTAGGTAACGCTTTCTGGCCAATCGCGTTAGCAAAAACCTGCCATTGTTGATCACGTTGCGCTTTTTGAGTATCTGTAAAAACTTGAGTATCTTTACTATATTTAGCCCCTTGATAATTATACGGAACAGCCCAGTCGGCTAAATGCCATGCACGCTCTGCTAAAGCAAAAAGTCGTGGGAATATTTTATATTGCGCGATATTGTCGGTGCGGGTATTTTCACTCCATAACTGCCCTTGAATTCCAATAAAACGATTTCCTGATTTTAGTGGCGTTTGGGTATCATCAGCTTCATAAGGATTGTCTTCACGGTCTAACCAAAATTCAGCATGAACAGGCAAATTATCCGGCATAAATTGGAATACTTGTTCTGTATTGGTATGACGGGAAGCCCAATAATAACCATGTTCTTTTGGGTCTGCTTCGTAAGGAAAGTCAAAATACAATACATCAGGGCTTGAAATCACCACTTGCCAGTCACGGTTCGTTAACTGGTGAACTTTATTGTGGCCATTCCAAAACAAGGCATCCCAAGCGTTTGACTGAACAATAGCCGGCATATTCTCTTTGCGAGTATGCTCCATGCCATCGCTCCAGCCTGCAGTTTCTATATCTAAATCAGATAAAATACCAGCAACACGCTCTATAAAGTAAGCGCCAAGCTCACTCATCGCTTTCACGCCTTTATCGTTATTGGCGATAAAGTCTTTACACGCTTGCGACTCTATCCAGGCACCAGCGGTTTCATCCGCGCCAATATGATAGCGAGTTAGTGGTTGGCCCGCATCTGCATGAATTTGTTTTACTTGTGTCATGACTTCAGTGACAAAATCGTATGAAGACTCTAAACAAACGTTGATGGTATTGTCGTTATAAAATTGTACCGATGAATATACGGTAGGGTCGTTAGCATCAGTTAAAACAAATTGCTTCGCTTTATCATCTTGTTCAGCAATTGCGTATTTCTTACTACGTGCTGCCATCGCTTTTATTGCCGCACGTGAATGACCGGGCATGTCCAAAGAAGGGATCACTTGAATATGACGAGCTGTTGCTGCTTTTAATATTTCTTGATAATCAGCAACTGAGTAATAGCCATTAACTGCACTGTCAGGATCAATGCCCGCACCTAATTGCGGCGCTAAACAGCTTTGATCGTTTAAATCAAAACAACGGTTACTGCTAACTTCAGTTAATTCGGGGAGTGATGGAATTTCTAAGCGCCAGCCTTCATCATCACCTAAGTGTAAATGTAATTTATTGAGTTTATAAGCCGCCATTTGGTCAAGCATGCTTAAAATGAAGGTTTTATCATGAAAATTACGTGCTACGTCAATCAACAAACCACGAAATTCATAGTGTGGTTCATCATTCGCCGTTAACACAGGAACTTGCATTGAGCCTAAAGTGAACAAACTTGATAATGATTGTAAACCATTGAAAACACCTGCTCCATCGACACCAACAATTTCAATACCTGTTTTGTGAATAGCTAAGTGATAACTACCAATCATTTTATTATTGTCTTCAACAATGCTTAATGTAACGGGTTTGCCTTGCGTATTATTTTCAATACCTAATGAGGCTAATCGCGCAATTGCCACAACGACATCACCTTTATCAACGTTACCAAAATCAACGTTAATACCTAAAGTAAGATCTAACTGGCTATTATTTTTATCATAACTCACGTACTTGGGGGTAGGGATAATGACTTTGCTGACATCAAGCTTGCTCCCACCTATTTTAGTATTTCTTTCATATAAGCTTGTAGCGTTAAGCCACTGGGTAGAGTCTACAGCTGAGCGCTTGAACTGTTTTACGTAATCAGTAAACGGTACAACATAGGGAAGAACTTCTAAGCCTGTTTCACTGTCGGTATATGGCTTAGTACTGGCAATAACCTTTGGCTGTAAATTATTGCTACTGACAATATAGTTTGGCAATGCATCGGTTTCAGACAAAGACCAGAACATAGCTCTAAACAGTAAGGTTTTAGTTTCTCCTGCAGAAAAACCTTTGAAGCCTTCTTTTAACGAAATTTTATGTAAATCACCATTAATGTGCTCAACTTTAAATTCATCGCTTTCAAACGACTGAATTGGCGCTATTTGGCTAAAATGAATAGCCCAACCGTTACTTTGTATTGCTTGGGAAGCGGTAAAACTTAATGCCACTTCAAAACAATTACCGTTAGCAATATTCTTATCACACTTCTTTGTAGGAATATTTGTCAGCACTTGGTATTTAACATCAAGCGTTTCGGCAATGTCATCAACATTCGTTTGAGTGGCTAAGCTGAGGGCTATTTTCTTAGGTGCTGCTACCGTTTGAGGTTCTGTACTTGTCGGTGACATAGGCCCGCACCCCACAATTGTTGCACTTGCAGTAATAAATAGGGCTAAAAGTTTTTTATTCATTTTAGAGACTCATATGCTGTTGATAATTTATGTGAAGATGTTTTTCACGCTTAGTGTAGTTACGATCTCTTATTTTGACAGCGCTGTCAAAACAAATATACTACAATCTATAATTGTTATTAGAATCAACAATACTTTTGTTATAAATATTGTAGGATACGAAATAACTTTCGCTTTTTATTTTTTATCGTCCCCTATTTAGAGATTTATTTTATGAACAATAAGCAACACCCCATATTTATTCATATTCCAAAAACAGGCGGCACAAGTATAAATTGTGTAATGAAAGGGACCGAGTGGCAAACGCCGCTTGATTTTCATTACCGTCATTTAGATTTCGACACAAAAAAATCTACTTGCGGAGATATTTTTAACGTTGAAAATAGCGAAACCTATCAGAAAGAATTTATATTCATGATGCTAAGACACCCGGTTGATAGGTTGATATCTGAGTATTACTATATTAGAAAAAATGCAGAGTTCATGGGATTTCTCACCACTAAACCTAACAGTTTCTCTGAGTATGTCGATAGCACTCAAACGGCTAATTACATGCTTAAATTTCTAGATGGGCAACGTATTTACTCTGAAAATGAGTTAACACAAAGTAGAGCTTTAGAGATTATTTCTTTAATTGATAAGCTAAATATTCATGTAGGGATATTTGAAGAATACGACCGTTCACTCAGTTACTTTAGCGATATTGGCGATTTTCAATGGCCAGAAACAATAGACGTAAAACGAGCGACAATTAATCGGCCGAGTGTTAAACAAATCCCTGCAGATTTACTTGAAAAAATAATAGCAAACAATCAGTTGGATATTCAACTTTACCAACATTGTAAAAACAAGCTGTTAGTACGTACTCAACAATTAGCGATTAATAAAATTAAATACCAAGGGGGTCGTGTAGACTTTATTATTCCGTACACGATGTGGAATTGTATTTTAGATATTGAACTAACCAATCGTGTCTTTATTGAAGAAAATAAAACTTTTTTTGTCACCCTGAATACTTATCTTCATAAAACGACAGGAACAGGAAAAGAGTACGCAAAAAACTGGATGAAGTTATTCAAAAAATCTGTTGTTACCTATTTTAAAGGCACTAAATTTGCCAAGCAAATCAAGCAAATTAAAAAAACATCCCCTGTTGATGAAATCATTGCGGTGGCTAAAGTTATTGACGAGGCAACGCTTAAACCTTCAATGGGTTTAGAGATAGGCAGCCCCAAAATAAAGTTGTTATTAACCACAGCGATGGGTGAAGTATTACAGCAAGAAGACGTGGTAAAAAAAGGGGTTATTAAATGGTAATTACAATCAATATTCAAACAGCTTAATCTTGAGCTAGCCGTTCAAGGCAGTCAATAAAATGAAATAGCCTTGAACTATCATATTTTGAAAATATTACTTTAGCCCAATAGTGAATTTCATTAGATGAAGTCATATTAAAAATAACTCTCAATCGATTTTAAAACGTTATCGCGTCAAAATATCAGGCTAGGCAAAATGTAAAGTAATGCGGGCTCGGCTCACTTTTATTGTGCTTAGTAAAACCTCTAAATAGCTGCGGCTACCGTCAAACGATCTGCCATGCCATGTTTATTTATTAACTGTTCAACAAGACCTGATTTTTTGGTTTCTTCGATAAATGCCTTTAAATAGGCAGCCCCCACAGACTTCCCTTTTGTGCATCCCATTGCCTGCTGAACGGCAGTAAATTGACCTTCAATAATTCTAGCACCTGATATCTTTTTTAAGTCTGTAAGTAACTGCGGCCGTAATCCAGCTAGCGCGTCTAAATTGTTATTCACAAATAACTCAAAAGAAGCGTCAATTCCTTGAGCACGAAAAAGTTCCGCATTTTTAATATTACGCTCTAGCCAAAGATCGTAAGCACTTCGAGCCGATACGGCTATTCTGGTGCCAAGACTGTCAACCTGCTCAATAGTCTTTAAAGGTGAATCAGCAGGCACTAAGTAACTCGCTTGAATTTCGCAATACGCTGGGGTGAAATCTATTTTTTCTGCACGTTTAGGTTCGGCGCCAATATTGCCGATGTCCCACAAATCTTTACCTGCATCATCAGAAATTTCACCAGGTGTATTGTATTGCAAAAGCTTTAAATCCACCTTTAAACGTCGAGCAAGTTCAGCAGCCATATCTGGCGACAAACCAGTAGGGTCTCCTTTATTATCTAGACCTGTTACTAATAGATAATTAGACATATTAATCGCTGCTCGCAAAATGCCATATGGTGCAAGTTCTTTTACTATTTCTGGTGACATAAAGTGATATCCATAAATGATTAATGAGAGTTGTAGGTAGTTTATCCTAAATTGAATTTTATCCTTTACCTTGAATCTTGTATGCAAGTTTCGCTTTATTTATCAATAATGATTTGACTGAAACAGAAAAAACAATAATAGTAAAATACCTGCTCTCTACCGTTCGTTTAAGTGCCACTTCAGCTTTAGTTCACTCCATATAAGCTTGCGCTCGCGATAGCGAAAAAGAACAACCATGATAGGTGCTTACCACGAGAAAATAACAATGAAACAATACCACTTATTGCGAACACTACCGCTATTGTAATAAGAATTTCTGACCGGATATTATCACTGGGCTTTGATAAACAATAGAGTATTACAGCGAACCCCCACCATGCTATGGTGGTAATGTGCCAAGCGAATCTTAAAATACGTTTGGTAAACCAATCTCCCCCTAGTAACTTAGGTAAATTATCCCGAGTGAACAAACGAATTAAAATGTATTTTTCACCTAAGTATGAATGAACCAACCCAATAAAAAATAACAAAAAAGAACCGACAACCAACATAATAGTTTCCCTACACGTAACGCTAACATAACGGGATAATCATAAAACTAATAACGAATTAACTAAAGGCTATTACTATCTAAAGCTCAATAAGTTGAATAATTAACATTTTTATTAATATTCTTTTTCATTAATTTTATACCTTAGCAAGTCATCAAATATACTATAAATGGTGACTTGATAAACTGAGTAACAAACGTTGTTCTTTTGGGAAATTCAAGGTGGTCTTTTCTTGCTGAAACTTATTAGATTTTTTGTAAACCATGTAACTTTATTTTTTCAATTAAATCACGATGATTAGGTAAGCTACTTTTGACTTTATCTAGCATTTTCAAATTCTGTTGAAAATGTTTTTGCGCCAGCATGTCATTCCCATACAAGTAATCTTGTTTGCTCAAATCACTGTTGAAATTCAAACCATATAAGACATATTGAATGCTCGCTATGGGGAAAACATCAAATTGAGCGTCAGTATCATTTATATGAGGTGGATGATATTTCCATAGTTCTAATAAGTCTTGAAGACGATCAGACATCGATTCTTTTTGAATATTATCTAACCAATATGCTTCATCGGTACGTTCTGAAAGCACATAGTGTAATTTTAAGAAGTCTATTATCGCTTCCCACTTTTTAGTAAACCCATGATTAAACTGTTTAGCAATAATTTCCATGGTATTAAAATCTGTTGGCAAGCGTTCACTTATCCACTCTACAGAGTTATCAACTAAGATCAGCGCAGATGCTTCTAAGGGCTCTAAAAATCCAGCAGATAAACCAATAGCGACACAGTTTTTATGCCAAAACTTTTCTCGATAGCCTGAAGTAAATGGGATTTTCCTAAAATCTAATCCTTCAGCTTTTGAACCTATATGCTCAGCAAACGTTTTAATGGCGTCTTCATGGCTGGTATGGTCACTAGAATATACATAGCCCATGCCTTTACGGCTACTGAGTCCTATATCCCATGTCCAGCCGGCTGTTTGCCCTGTTGCAATAGTATGACAAGCAATATCTTCTCCTTCGTCATAAGGGATTTGAGTCGCAATAGCAAAATCATTAAACAAATATTTCTTTGCCGATTTAAAGGGCACTTTCAATGTTTTATCAATCAATATAGCGGCAAATCCTGAGCAATCTACAAATAAGTCACCATGAATACGACCATTTTTTTCACAGGCTAAATACTCAATATAGCCCCCTTTATCGAGGTGAACATCAACCACTTTATCAACAATATGATTGACCCCAAGTTCAATGGCTTTCTCTTTAATGAGTTCTGCGACCTTTTGTGCATCGAAATGATAAGCGTAATTTAAAATTGACTGATATTCAGGCGTGACAATTTTTTTAGGCGCAAGACCCGCTTCACATATCTGATCTTGAAAATCGACCGCTTCTGCAAATCGGCCATATTGTTGTTGGTTTTCTTTCTTCTGCCAATAGGCTGTCATATCAAACTGACCATAACCACTGGGAACATTAAAGGGATGGTAGTAAAACTCATTTTTGTCTTTTAAACGCCAGCTTACAAACTTAGCCCCTTGCTTGAATGTTGCATCGCAACGTCTGATCAAGTCCGTTTCAGAAATACCGATAGTGCGTAATGTTTTTCTCATGGTAGGGAATGTTCCCTCCCCTACTCCAACGGTAGGTATTTGATCAGACTCTATTAATGTAATGCTAATATTTGAGTTTTTACCCGCACAATGTTGCTTTGCTAGCATTGCTGCAGATATCCAGCCGGCAGTACCACCACCGACAATAACTATATCTTTAATCGCTTTATTCATTATAAATTCCTTCACAGTACATTCGTCTATTTCTTATTAATTAATACGATTATTTTTCATTAAATCTATTTCAGTTGCCCAATTAACCACTTTTTTATCGATTTTCTTGTTGGTTCACTTAAGGGCTCTAAAATCCCTCTAATTTCTTTGGGAATGTGTTCATATTTATCGCTTTGATCTGAAAAAATGTAGTAATCAAATAAGGCTTTCCAAGCATTTTTTTGTTCAATAGGTAAGTCACGAATAGACAACATAGCCATCAATAAGTTATCCGCTGGAACAGGCTTATCATTACCATTAATAGAGCCACCTTCCCAATAATTAACCAGAACATTAACGCCACCTTTGGCTTGAACATGGTGCCACCAAAGGGTTGGTATATAGATGGCATCGCCCGGGGAAAGCTCAGCAACCAATGCATTGTCAAGTGCTTGATGAAATTTTGGGTACTTATCGAAATCTGGCTCATTGAAATCAACTAAACTTAGCGGAGCACCCGCTGGCGTGAAATCCATAGGGCCAATGTAAAGATTTTCAATTTGTTCAGGAGGAAATAAGGTAAATTCTCTTTTACCGCTAACAACACAGGCGATGTTTTCAGAGTCATCATAATGAGCAGACACAATAGCGTCATTTCCTATCCAAATTCTTGGCGGAACACTGTTATTGAAAAGTTCAAAAGTATTGTCTTGCTCAAATCCCGGAAAGTAATCCTTTATGGGTGCACTTTGTAAAGCAAGTGTATCGGCATTATCTACTAAACTATTGGCTAAAACATCACGAAAAAAAGTGTTTAAAGGTCCCGTTTCTCTTTTAAAATTGAAATCTGACATTGCTTTATTATAAAAAAAGCGACCTTTTTCTTCTGGTGGTATTCGCGCAAACTGAACATCTCCGCCTATATATAACTCAGAAAAATACTGATACAAACTTTCAGTACTATTCTGTGCTTGTTTTACAACAGGCCAATCGCTAACAACCCCTTTTAAAATTGCAGGCTGTTTTAGCGGTGAGATTTCTTTTGCAAAGATCTCAGGGGTCACATCATACCAACAAGCAATACTATTTAGGGCTCTTTTATTCATATAGAAATTACTCGGGGGTAAAATTAGACTTTAGCTGTAATAAACGATTAAATTGGCTCAATGATGCTAAGTGTGCATAAATGGCAGCAAAGTATTTACGCTTATATAGTGTTAATACTAAATCATCTGAAAGTTCGTTTAATGCTTCTTCGTCAACTTTATAAAGCCCGTTAAGCTTTCTTTCGCCTTCTTTACCTAGCTTAAGTGTTACTTCTGCTGGTTGTAATAAGTCATGTTCAACGAGGAAAGCAATAAAAATGTCGGTAGCCGCATCTTTCGCTAATATATCGATAAGCAACTGTGTTACATGTTCTGTTGATTCTGACGGTTTACCGTCTTTATCAAAAATTTTAACACCTTCATTTTCATTCAATAATGCACTGCTTTCATCTATGCATAATACCATTTCACTTTCATCAGCATTCTTCCCGCCAGCAACAAAGGGGTATCGTCTAACGTTAACGGGAATATAGTTACTGTGCACTTTACCATTTGAAAAAACTAAGTTTTCTTCTGCGTTTAGCCCTAATACTCCTACACTTTTGAACTTTCCTGTTTCTTGCTGCTTAACAAACGCAATAGGAAAGTTGGTTGATGCGGCTAAAAATTCAGATGCCAATAAAGGGATCATATTTTGTTCACTAACGTGAGCGTAGTTACGGTCAACATTTATACGTAAGTTCTTATGTTTAACTGAATCTAATGGCACTATATTTTTTGTTGTCATCGTTAAGACCTTTTAAGTTCTGTTGTGCTCAGAGCACGAAAGACGCTATATTTTACTTATACCGTATTGTTTAATTTTATTGATAATACTTCTGTGTGATTGCAAGCTCTTTTGAGCTTGCAAAGCATGTTGTTGCATTCTTTTGATTTCTTTCTTTGCTAATTCATTATGTGGATAACGCTGGCTTATTTGGCTGAGATCGGTTTTAAAGTCCATGCCATATAATACATACTGATAATTTTCTAATTGAAAAACTTCATATTTACTTGCAAAGTCTGACTGGCTGGGTAAGTTATATCGCCAATAATCTAATTTCTCTAATAAGCTATCAGGTGCGGTTTCAGGGTTAACATTGTCTAACCAGAATTGATTGTCGCTACGCTTACTTAAAAAGTAGTGTAATTTAATAAAATCGATGACTTTATCCCAAGCATGTCGGCTAATATCATTAAATGACTTTTCAGCATAGACCATTCCACCTGTCGAGGTAGGAAGTTTCTCTGCTAACAGTTTAGCTGTCGCCTCAATGATCAATAATGCAGTTGCTTCTAAAGGCTCTACGAATCCCGCAGAAAGACCAATAGCAACACAGTTTTTATGCCAAAACTTTTCCCTATAACCTATTTTCATCGGTATGCGTCTGGCTGTTAAATCAATGGACTCATCACCGACATAATTTCTTAGGATCTCTTCTGCTTTGTCATGAGAAGTATGATTTGAAGAGTAAACATAACCTACGCCTCTTCTTTGGGTAAGCCCAATATCCCATGTCCAACCCGCTTCTTGCGCAGTTGAAATAGTATAAGGGGGAATTTCTTTATTCTCATCCATATAAGGCACTTGCATCGCAATTGCGTTATCAACGAGTAATTGATGACCTTTACTGACAAAACCCACTTTTAAAGCTTCGCCCATTAACCGGCTAGAGAAACCAGAGCAATCAACAAAGAAGTCAGCATTCACCACTTGGCCATCTTTGGCGAGCAACTTTTCGATACTACCATCAGACGCTATAACAACATCTTTAACGGTCAATATTTGATGATTAATACCTAGATTGTTACAACCGTGTTTAGCTAAAAACTTTGAAAATTTGCCTGCATCTAGATGGTATGCGTACTCTAATGCTCCAACATATTCTTTATCGGTAATGCGTTTAGGGCTTAAATGCAAATCACATATCGCTTCTTGAAAGCTGACATTACTTGCGTAGTTTTCATCACCTTTATTTAATAACCAATAAGGGGTTAAATCAAAACCTGGGGTATGCGGGTAATTAAATAGATGATGATAACTTTGAGGCTCACCTGCCTTGGGGGTATGCAACCAATCAACAAATTTAATAGACTGTTTGAAAGTTACGTCGCATTCTCGAATGAATTCAGTTTCATTCACACCAATCATGCTCAATGTTTGACGCATTGTTGGCACAGTTCCTTCACCAACGCCTACAGGTGGTATATCTGCAGATTCAATAAGTGTAATGGTCGTTGTTACATCATTCGCATTATTTAATTGTTTCGCAAGTATACAAGCGGTTAACCAACCCGCTGTGCCGCCACCTACTATCGCAATATTTTTTATCGGTGAATTCATGTAACTCTCAAGGTCTTGTTAAAAATTAAATATGGAATAATTATGATGTATTGACAAGAAAAAAAAAGCCGAGCCTAAGCTCGACTTTCCTTGTCGTATACGTTTTAACTTATCAATTAGAAGTTAATTCGAACACCCGCTACAAAGCGACGACCATTTGAGTAAATAGACATAACACGTGCTTTATCAATGTTATATTCTTTAATCTCTTCATCACCAAGGTTAACGGCTTCAAGTGTAAAAGTTACGTTTTCATTGAAGTTCCAGTTTGCACTAGCATCCCACTGTCCGAAGTCATCGTTATAAAGTTCATCACCATTGAAATGTTGACCTTTGTACCATTCGCTACGGTAGTTATACATGATACGAGCACCAAATGTATCGTTCTCATAGTAAGCAGAAAGGTTAAGCATATCTTGAGAAGTACCTTCGATTAGACCTGAACCCACTTTAGTTGGGTCACGATCTTCATCGGTACTGGTATTGGTGTAAGTGTAGTTAGCTGTAAAACCGTAACCACCAAAGTCATGTTGAACGCTAAATTCTAAACCGTCAATTAAACCACCAAAGCCGTTACCAGGCTGCGTGAATTCAACAGGAACCATTACATCTTCTTGATCATAGTAACGCTCTTGAATATCAACTGAGCTTGTACGTAGTGTATTAATATCTTTGACGAAGTATGTTGCAGAGAACATAGATGCATCGCTGTAATACCACTCGTAAGACAAATCAAACTGATTAGCAATGGTAGGTCTTAATTGTGGGTTACCACGAGTTCCGGTATTCTTTTGCGTACTAGATAGCGAACCCATTGATTCATTACCAGATATATCTTGCCAATTTTGACGAGACATAACACGAGCAGCACCTACACGGAGGATTTGGTCTTCAGCAACATCAAAAGCGATGTTAAAGCTTGGTAGGAATTCAGAATAATCATTTTCTTGAGAAACCCACTCTAAAGAACTTGGGTTTAACCAATCACCATTAATAGTTTTTAAACCTGATGAATCTTGAGAGTAATTATAACCAGAAGACGTTTGCTCTGTTGAAACATAACGAACACCTACATTACCGCGGAAACCTTCACCAGAGAAGTCACCTTGCACATATAATGCTAGAATATCTTCTTCTACTGACCAGATCTCACCGAGATTATCATGAACAGCATAAGCAGCTCCTGATCCAAAAGCCAATTCTTCCATAACATTACGGTTATGTGATAATTGGTTAGTAATATTACCATTAGCTGCAACGTCAACGTTAACGCTACCTAAAGCATTTAAATCACAATCTGCTAGTGTTGGACAGTTTTCAAAGATAGTCCACATTGTGCCATTCCATTGCGGATTATTACCTTCGCCACCAATGTCAGCTCCAGCATGCCAGCTATAAGCATGACGACCTTGGCTTCGTTCTGCTGAACGCATTTTAATACCGGTTTTTATTTCTGTGAAAACGCCCATATCAACAGCTATTTCGAAATCTAACTGTGCGAAATCTTCAGAATCTTCAGCTGGCTTAGCACCACCCCAAATCCAACCAGAAGTAAAGTTTGCTCCGTCTGAAGGGTCAACACCAAAATTAACCGTTGGTGTACCTGTTAAATCATAGTCATAACCCGCAGTCATCGCGTTATATTCCCATGATGTTTCACGTAATGTACCACCTTCAGCTGCTGTAGTACCGATTTCAAAATTCATGACGAAACTATCAGCTGTGTAATCAATATCTAAATGAAACTGTTCGGTTTCAGTTTTAGAAATACGGTTGATAAAGTTATAAGCTGCACGGCCGTCGCTATCTGATGTCGCTAAAACAGCACCATTTACAACATTAGTCGCATTAGCGATAACAGATGCTCTATCACCGGTAGGAAAATTTAGTAAGTTAGCATTTTGATTATTAACATCCATTTCAGACGAAAGGGCGTTAAAGGTGAAAAGTAAATCATCAGACGGTGCATACTGTAACGTAGCAAAGTAGGTAGAACGTTCACGATCTTGTAAAAAGCGTGGTGCACCGATGTTACGTGGGATGCTGAAGCCATCATCGTCAGACTCATCCCATGCTAATACTTCTAGACCTTGACGTTCAATTGAACGATCTTGCTGTACAGCTGAAACCATGAAGCCGAAATTTTCTTCTTCATTTTTCCACGAATACATTCCAGAAATTTGTGGATCAGTCTCGCCTGATTGGTCTGAATACTGTGCTTCTAGAGATATACTAACAGTATTCGCATCCATATCTAAAGGACGGCGTGTTTTCAAAACAACCGTACCACCTAATGAACCTTCATCAAGACTTGCCGTCGGCGATTTATGTACTTCTAAACCTTTTACAATTACAGAAGGTAACATTGTGTAGTTAAAGCTACGGTTCGCTTCATCGAGAATAAACCAGTCGGCTGTACCAACAGTTTGTCCATTTAGTAAAGTACGGTTGTATTTTGGACCAGCACCACGAATCGTGATTTTTTCACCTTCACCAAATTCACGACTTACCGCAACACCTGTAATACGCGATAACGTTTCAGCTACGTTTTTGTCTGGAAACTTGCCGATATCTTCTGCAGTTATAACATCTACAACACTGTCAGCGAATCGTTTAGCATTGATATTTTCTTTCAAAGAACCACGAATACCACGAACTTCAATTACTTCAGTTTCTTTATCGGTAGCTTTAGCTTTTTCAGCAGCCATTGCGAATGGTGTAGCACCGCCCGCTAGCACTAGAGCGATTGAACTCGCTAACATGCCTTTTTTAAATATTTTAGATGACATCGACTTTTCCCTTACACACGTTTTTTATAAATATAATTAGTTATGTTTAAATAACCTGATTAAAGACAGCGCTGTCTTTTTAATTCATGACAGCGTTGTCATAGGCTGGATAAAACATTACACAAAAAATCACCATCTGGCTACACTTGATTGCAAGTTAATAAGGTTCTTTAATGCAACGAACTGTAAACAAAAGAGTTTTATTTTCATTTTTCGCTCAAATAATAGCTGATATTTTGTACATCAAATCAAATTTCATGCAGTTTTATTTATATTTTATTCATTTAAACGAGTGTTTGATGAATAAAAAATTACTTTATTGAATAGTAAAGTTTAGACTAGAATAGTTGTTTTAATAAAAGGAATTTAAAAAAAACGACCTTTTAACCTCGTTTGAATTTGTTTGAGAGCTAAAAACAAAAAACGCTGACAATTTATCAGCGTTTTATTGAATAGATGAATGATAATTGAATTATTTTGCTTTGTTGTAATAATTCATTAAATTTAAGGTTGAACAATCATGACTCTGTGAAATATTTCCGCTTTCAAGTTCTTCTTGAATACTTGCTGCTAACCCTTTCCCTAATTCAACGCCCCATTGATCAAAAGAGCAGATTTGCAAAATGATACCTTGAACAAATATTTTATTTTCGTAAAGTGCAATCAAACTCCCCAAAGTCGTGGGGTCTATACGTTTAAGTAGAATAGTATTGGTCGGTCGATTTCCCTTGTGTACTTTATGAGGAGCTACCTTGTCTATGTAGTCAGACGTACGCCCTTTGGCTTTTAAATCTGCACGTACTTGCTCTTCATTAACACCGGTCATTAATGCTTGTGTTTGTGCGAAAAAATTAGACATTAGGGTTTCATGATGCCCTTTCACAGGTGTCACACTAGCCACTGAGCCAATAAAGTCTGCAGGTACCACATTATTACTTTGGTGTAAGTACTGGTAAAAAGCATGCTGCCCATTAATGCCTAACTCGCCCCAAATCGATGGTACAGTTGCATAATCTACTTCTTCACCGTTCCAGCTTACTGATTTACCATTACTTTCCATTTCTGCTTGTTGTAAATACGCAGCAAGCATATGTAAGGTTTGATCATAAGGCAGTATTGCTTGAGATCTTGCCCCCAGAAAAGTGGTATTCCACACACTGAGTAATGCCATTATTACCGGCATATTATGCTCTAGAGGTGCATTTTTAAAATGCTCATCCATTTCATTAGCACCATCGAGCAATTCTTTGAACTTATCAAACCCTAAATCTAGAGCTATTGCTAAACCAATCGCTGACCATAAAGAAAAACGGCCACCAACCCAATCCCACATACCAAAAATATTTTCTTCTTTAATACCAAAACTCATGGCATTTTCTTTGTTCGCTGTTACCGCAACAAAATGTTTGCCTACGGCGTTTTCATCAAACGACGACGCTGTTAACCAATTGATGGCTGTTCTCGCATTAGTCATCGTTTCTGTAGTGGTAAAGGTTTTACTTGAAACTATGAATAATACTTTTTCAGGATCAAGGGGACGAAGTATTTCTACGATTTGTGCGCCATCAACATTAGAAACATAATGAACATTAACGCTATTATCACTGTAATGTTTTAACGCTTCGGTGACCATCTGAGGGCCAAGGTTCGAACCACCGACACCAATATTAACAATATCTGTAATCCGTTTACCTGAATAACCTAACCACTTACCTTCTCGTACGCGATTAACAAATGCTTCCATTTTTTCTAGTTGCACTTTTACGCTAACGGTGACATTTTCACCATCAACAATTAAGGGTTCACTACTTTTACGACGTAATGCGGTATGCAAAACAGCACGATCTTCTGTTTTATTTATCTTTGCGCCAATGAACATTTTCTCTCGCCACTCAACGACTTTACTTTCATTGGCAAGTTCAAGCAGGGTCGTCATTGTTTCGCTATCAATCAGATTTTTTGAGTAATCTAACAATAACTTAGGCAGCTCTATAGAAAATTTGTCGAAGCGGTCACTGTCTTGAGCAAACAGATCATTCATGTGCTGAGATTTTTTAAGTTGAGCGAGCTGAGTAAGTTTTTTCCAACTATTTAGTGATTGCCGACTTGACATAAATATTCCTATAATGCATTAATTTAACTCTTGAGGAGTTACCATATTTGATAATGACAGCGCTGTCAATTTCAATTTATTATAATTTAATCATTTAGATTAACACAAAGGTTCAGCTATTTATCAATAAGTAGTTGCCGAGGTGCTAAAGAAACAATACCCTATGGGACTGCCTTTAGGTAATCTAACAACAATAAACAAGGAAGGCTGTGCCAACAGATGAAAGCTACTATAAACGATGTTGCTAAACAGGCGGGTGTTTCAATTAAAACTGTTTCTCGAGTAATGAATAACGAGACATCAGTACGACAATTGACACGAGATAAAGTTATGGCTGCTGTGAACGAATTACATTACCAGCCCAATTTAGCTGCGCGTAATTTGGCTGGCACTAAAGCCTACAGTATTGCTTTCATTTACGACAACCCGAATGCGTATTACGTAATTGATATGCAAAATGGTATTTTGGCGGCCTGCAAACAACAAGGGTTTGAACTTCTTATTCATCCTTGCCAGGTAAAGTCTGCATTCGTTTTTGATGAAATTGCGGATATGGTGCGAAAGTCACGCGTTGCTGGCTTAGTGCTTACCCCTCCCTTTTCTGAAATGCCTGAATTTGTACAAAAAATTATCGACCTAGATGTTGATGTCGTGCGAATTATGTCGGGTGATGTTGCACCAGACGAATTAGCACCGTGTATTATGGTAAATGACCATGCGGCATCGGTCAGTATTACTCAACACTTAATTGATTTAGGCCACAAACACATTGGTTTTATTGGCGGTGAAGCAGCGCATATGTCAACGGTTGAACGATTACGTGGCTACAAGCAAGCGTTAACTGATAACGGTATTGCCATTGATGAACGATTAATTATTGATGGTGAGTATTCTTTTGAATCTGGCGTTCATGGCGCAAAACAATTGATGGCTGAAGACTCTCGTCCTACCGCTATTTTTTCATGTAACGATGAAATTGCTGCTGGCTCATTATTTGCGGCTCGTTTAATGGGCATTTCAATTCCTGAGCAACTTTCTATTGCGGGTTTTGAAAACTCACCTTTCTCTCGCCAAACATGGCCACGCTTAACGACAGCAAACCAGCCAAATCAAAAAATTGCTGAAGATGCGGCAGGCTTATTAATTGCAAAATCTCGTAAACAAATAGCTAAAAATAGCGTTAACTATTACACCCCACAGCTCATTGTTCGAGACTCTACGGGAAAAAGTAACTAAGCCATATAAAACAATAAAAGATTAAAGCCTCATCTACCCTTGTTATACTCTGTAGATGCAGCTTTAATCTTGCTCTGTTCACTGGCAAAAAGGCTCAGTAACAATTATTATCTAAACGAATAAACCCCAACTTTGCCATCAGAACCCGCAGCTAAAAACATCTTCTTATCGCTAGCCAAAGTATAAAAACCTTTATCATCTTTTTTACCGCTAGGATTCGCGAGTACTTGCCAAGAGTTGCCACGATTAAATGATATATCACTACTGGTTTTCCCTGTGGCAATACATGTGCTTTCTTGACAACTCATTGCTGTACGTAGACCATGCTGCCCGGCATTTACTGAACGCCATGTACCATTAATTTGTGTTGCGATATTAGGATAACTCGCAGGACGCTGTTCATAGTCACCACCCACAACAAAAATTTGCTGCTCATCATTAAGCCCTAAACCATAACCACCTGCCGTTTGTGTTTCTGAGTACAGCGGTACGGCTTGTCGTTGCCATGTTTCGCCGAAGTCTTCACTACTATAAACAGAGGCTGAAAAGCCACCTGTTGTTAACCAAGCTTTGCCTTTTTCACCAACAATAAGCGTATTGCCACTTGCCGCAAATGCGGCTTCTTTTCTAACAAATTTTGGGATTTTATTAATGTTAATTCGACGCCAAGTTTTTCCGCCATCAATGGTTTTTTTTATCATATAAAAGCCATCAACAGGATCCCCCAATAACAAACCGTTATTGCGATCCCAAAAAGCGATTGAATCAAAAAAACCTTCTTTGTCTTGATTCTGATAAAGCAATTGCCAGCTATCTCCGCCATTAGTCGTTTTATACAAAACTGATTGCTCACCACTACCCACGCCCATCACGATAGCGGTTTTATTGTCGAATAATTCTATATCACGAAAACCGGTTTTTAGAGGAATATCTACAGATTTGTCCGCCCATGTTTTACCTGCATCTTGACTAACAAATACGGCATTATTACTACCACTGACCCACAACGAATCTTCAATGATCGCACTACCGCGCAATGAAGGAGCATTAGGGAGGACAGTATGTTGCCAAGACGGTTGATTAGCGAGTGTATTACTACTGACAATAGCAGTAACAAACAAACAAACAATACCGACAGGCTTGTTCAATTTGATTAACTGTTTGCTAATTTTTAAGGGAAATAATGTTGAGAAAATTGACTTCATGATAATTATTATTTTAAGGGTTCGTAGCGTTACTATTAAATATTTTTTCCTATTTAACAAGTAATAAGAACTGAATATCAACAATATAACCAAGTGATAAAATTCTTAACCTGTATATTGTAAATGTAAACAATTTAAGCGATAGTAGTATGATAAATCCGCTTGTTTTGAATGCTAATTTCAACAAATAAATTAATAGTAAATCCTCATGCTAGAAGTCGATGAAAAAGTACTTGCTGATATACGCCGTGGGTTTTCAGTCCCTGCTCAGCCAAGTTTATTACTTAAATTACAAAAAATAATGGCAGAAGGTGAGCCTAATTTAAACCTATTAGCCGACACTATTTCACAAGATGTTGCCGTTGCTTCTACCATTTTAAAAACAATTAACTCGCCTCTTTATGGTTTATCCCGTTCAATATCGGACATTCATAAATCGGTGCGTTATATTGGATTAAATGGTATTAATTCGTTAGTAACCAATACATTAATAAAGAGCAGTTTTGACCAAAATGATTGTAGTATTGCTTTAGAAGAATTCTGGGATAACGCAACACATATTGCCAACACTTGCGTACACATTGGCCAATCACTCAAACAAGCGGTATCAAAAGACAAACTGTTTTCTCTCGGTTTGTTCCATGATTGCGGCATTCCCGTAATGGCAATGAAGTATGATGATTATAGCGACACTTACGAACTTGCCAATAATACTACCAGTAAAACGTTACCAGCCATCGAAGACGAAGCTTACGGGGTAAACCATGCCACCATTGGTTATTACGTGGCGTCGTCTTGGCGCTTACCTAAAGATATATGTGAGTTAATTTTGATGCACCACGACCGTGAGTTTCTTATCATGAAAAACTCACCCATTCAAAAATTGAATTACGCCATATTAAAGCTAGCAGAAAACATCGTCCATAATCATAAACACTTTCGAGATTGTGCTGACTGGCCATATTTACAAGATATGGTTTTCACATTACTCGATATTGATGAAGACGACTATCAAGATTATGCTGAAGATACAGAAGCGCTCAATAGAGAAAACGATTAAGGGATATTACTCCTAAACCAACCCTTGATTAAGAGCGATTAAAACCGCTCTAGTTCTATCTCGAGTATTAAGTTTTGATAATATATTCGACACATGATTTTTAACGGTACCTTCAGCAAGAAAAATACTTCGAGCGATTTCTTTATTAGAAAAACCTCCAGCAACTAATTTTAAAATTTGTTGTTCTTTTTCAGTCAAATCATCGATAACAGGGGCATCAACTAATCCTTTATTTAGTTGTTTCATCACAACGGGCTCTGCAACAAAACCGCCATCTGCTAAGGTTTTTACTGCATTTACAAGTTTGTCTAACGAAACATCTTTCAATAAAAAGCCATTTGCCCCCGCTTGCAGGCTTTGCATGAACAGTTCACTGTCATCGAAAGTAGTTAACATTAAAATTGGTAAAGTACTTCCTTGCCCGCGTAGAATCTTTACCAATTCAATACCATTCACTTTTGGCATTCTAATATCGAGTAGCATCACATCAGGCTTTTTAGCCTCGGCTAACAATTGCTGTGCATGTTCACCATTTTCAGCTTGCCAAACGATATTAATATCATCACTTAACGAGAGTAACCCTGCAATTCCCTGCCTAACTAACTGTTGGTCATCAACCAAGGCAACATTAATCATAACAATCCTCTACTTGTATTTTTAAGGTACAGCCCGTTTCATTGGCAATAAGTTCTACCTTGCCAGAAAAATCAATTAGCCGTTCATTCATTCCCGTCAAGCCACTACCAAATGTTAATTTATTATTTACTTTGCTAGCAGAGCCATTATCTGACAATTCAATGACTAAGGTATTATCAGTTTTTTCACTGGTGTAGGTAAATATATTTGCTTTGCCATGGCGAAGCGCATTACTTATGCCTTCTTGTAAACAAAACATCAGCTGTTGCTTAAGTTGCAATGAATAAACATCCACGCTGAAACCCACTTTTAATTGGCAGTTAGGTAACTGCTTAATCAGATTTTCTAACGAAGATACCAGATCAATTTGTTCTTCATCGCGCATTTCTTTTACGACATGGCGCACGTCGGTGAGTAGTGTTTTAGCTAACTGTAAGTTTTCTTGCAACATGGGTTTAAATTCTTCTGATACTTTATGTTTTGCTACTTCTAAATTTAAAGCTAAAGCCGTTAACTGATGACCAATTACATCATGTAAATCACGGGAAATGCGTAATCGCTCTTGTTTTTGTGAAGTTGCTTTTAGCATAAAGCGAGTGGCTAATAGCTCTTGATTAATTGCCGCCAACTCTTCTTTGGCTCTCTCTTCGCGTAGCACCGTTTCAATGGCTGAAAAACCAAAAACTTGTAGCATAAAATAGATGATGACCTGAAAAAAACTATCCAAGAAACTGCCATTATAAGCAATGAAGAAATGAGCTAAAGAAACCGAAAACATTAGCAACATCGCTTGTTTACGTGTAAAAACTGAAGGTAGTTGCGTCGCAATAAGAACTAATAAAATAGCAGCAACGTTATGTGAATCGAATTTTATTAACAGCAATACCGTCATAATTTCGATGCCAAGTAACACCCTATTTAAAACAGATGAAACTTTTTTATCCGAAAAAATAATCCAAGCAAATGAGAGATAAAATACAACAAATGCCGACAACTTTAAAAAGAATACATTGCCAACATTAAGGTTAATTAACGACAAATAACAAATAACTGACCAAGTAATAAAACCTGAAAAATGTAACAACCAATCTTTACGCAAATGTTCAGGAAGTGGCGATTTCAACATAGATCAATACCCAGATAAAAAGAATTAGCACGCTAAAACATTAGCATGCATTTTTGACAATAAAATATAATCAATTGATTTTAAAATAAATCAATTTCAATTGCTGTATTTTCTTTCACCGTAAATTTAGCTTCTTTATATTTAGGTGCACCAAACATACCGACATTATTACTAAAGCCATATCCTTCTTTGGGAATGCCCATCATATTAAAATCCAATTTGTTATTGTCGTTTTCATCTTGGTAAATTTTTATCGCATATTCACCATCGGGTAAATCTTCAAAAACAGTAACTTCTTTCTCTTTTACTGCCTTTACCTTTGAGTAAAGACTCGTTTTGCCACTTTTATAATCTTCTTCTGAAGCATATAAGGCAATCATTAAGTGTCCTTGCTCTTTTTCTACATCACTAATATTCACAGTTAAGTCAGCAGCAACCGCATGCTGACTTAATAATAAAATCATAGATAATGAACTTACCGCGGCAAGAACTAAACTTGTTACTGAAACAGATAATAATTTTTTAAAAATCATAATGATTCCTTTATTTATGTAAATTGGCTTGTTTGTTGATTCAGAGTTAGTTTAAAGCGGTAGCGTTTCTTTAACATGTGCCAAAAGTCATCATTTTCACTGTCGCGAAACATGACTTATGGCACCTACAGTTTAAGCAAGGAAACTACGGGTATTGCTTGAGATTGAAAATCATGGGATAAATCGGGTGATAAGGCCAGTAACTTCATGTTTGTTGATAATTTAAGCCTTAACTTGTAATAATCGACCTAATCGAAGGAAATTTTTATCATGTTAAGTGCAGCAATATAAATGCGTACAAATTTGATATAAACTTTTTATCAAATTTGTACGTTAGAGAGAAACAAATTTAGCTAACTTTATAATTTAATACCAGGAAGTGTTTGTCCACCTTGATACATAGTTAAAGATGTTGCTTCCCCCTCTTCGTTTACTTCAAAAATCACTCTAGCTTGCACAGCTTGATTCACGTATTCCGTTTTTGAAATGGCAGTTAGTGTGAGTTTGGATTGGCCCGTTGCTTGAACATATAACTGTGATGCATCGTTAGTGATTGTCAGCACAAAGTTAGGGACTAATTGAAATCTTCCATTTAACTTATTGAGTTCCTCTGCTGCAACACTTATAGGAGTAGTTAGTTGAATTTTATCAAGTTGATTATTGATGAAGGCATGACCTATTTCATCTAATTCAAAAATAGAGTTAGTTAATATTACAATGCCTTTTTGCTGTTTTGGATCAAAAGCGATAAATGATCTAAAACCACCTGTACCGCCATTATGCATATAATATCGATTGTCTTTTCCTTTGATGATTATCCAGCCTAAACCTATTTCTGTATCGGGGTTACCAAATGGACCTGTGCTTGTATGACTTAATGTAAAATCTTCGCTCAACAGCTCTTTTGACATATTAGCTTTTAAATAATTAGCCATATCCGTCGCTGATGAGTTTAAAGCACCAGCACCTGCTAATGTCGGCAATTGCCAATGCTCGGTAACACCTAGTTGGTCGTTATGACCATTACTTAATAAGTCGGTTTTCAACGCTGGAATAGTAACAAAGGTATTCAGCATTTTTAGTGGAGTCAAAACTCTGTCAGTTACCATCCCCTGAAAACTATTATGATCAATTAACGCTAAAACATGACCTAACAAGCCCGCGCCTAAATTAGAATATTCATGACCTTCACCCACTTCTCGAGGCAACTTATAATCATTTAAAAATTGATACATCATTTCTACTGTGTAATCTGCATAAGGATTTAGAGGATTTGAAAATGGCATGTTTGTCGGTAATCGAGGTAAACCGGAGCTATGATTCGACAATGATAAAAAGGTAATATGTTTGCCATTTTTAACCGGGAGTTTTACCTGTTCAGGCAAATAGTTTTGCACATGGTCAGTTAGCTTTATTTTGCCTTCATTTACCATGTTTGCTAATGCTAACGCGGTAAAGGTTTTACTTATAGAGCCAATTTGAAATAACGTATCCGCATTGATTTTCTCTTTGGACTTTTTATTAGCAAGGCCAAGACTTAGATACTCTGTTTGCTGTCCGTTAATTAAGACAACCGAAACACCAACAGCTTGCTTTTCAACGAAAATTTTGTGGGTGATGATTCTTTCAATTGACTTTAATTCAGTTGAAGCCATACTATTTCCAATGCTAATAATACAAATAAATAAGGTAATGAATACCGTTATTAAAGTACAGTTTTTGCTTGTTTTTTTCATAATATTCTCAAATTTTATTTATAACTTCCCTATGACAAGTCTATTGAGTTTGCCAAAATAAGGGGATATTGTTTTATAAAGGTAGCCGGTTGTAAGGTGCTATATGTTAGTGATTAATCTCTGACAAACGTTGTTCAATATTGGTTAGAAGTGGACCAAATTTTTTCTTTGCTGCACGCTTATTTAAAAAATAAATGCCAACAATTAATAACACTAAACAACCATAATACATATAGAGATGATCGTTCATGCTCGGTATACCTGCTTCATTAACAGTGCCACCTAATGTTATTAATACAATACTTGTAGTTATAGGGGCTATATACCACCAAACAATAGATTCAAGCAGTTGCTTTTGTTGTGCTATTTTTTGCTTTTCACTTTCAAGAAAAGTTTTTATGTTACTTAGTTTTGGTGCGGTAATTTTTTTAGCACTGATAAGTTTATAAGGAATATAAAAACAGGAAACTATGCCAATAATATAACCTAACGTTTGTAATGAACCTTTACTGATAAATAAGCCAAAAATCCATACCGGAATTAATAACACCGCGATTGAAATTTCGAGAAAATCTCGGCGCTTTATTTCTTTGTCTATTTTAGTGGTTTCTTTTTCGAGCATGTTAATTACCTCATTTAAATTTTCTGGAGTAGAGACTTGTTCGATATTTTTTTGCCAGTCTTGTTTTAGATCATCAAGTTTCATGAGTCTTCTCCTATATATTGATTTTCAAATTCATGTTTAATACGTTTAATTCTCGACCTAACCGCATTGGCACTTATACCAACTACCTCGGCGCAATCATCTGACGATAAACCATCTAAATACATCATTAAAATACTCGCATCCGTATCATTTAAATAATTCATAAAGTTATTGAGAATATCAGCCTGACAATTTTCCTGTCCAAGTTGAACACTGCTCATAACATTATTTATAAGTGTACTTGCTATCTCTTTGTGCTTAATTGATGAGCGCACAAAAGTACAAGCCGTATTTAATGCAATTTTATATACCCATGTTTCACGTTTTGCATCACCTTGAAAAGAGTCAAAGCTTCGCCATAACTGTAGAAGGATTTCTTGATACATATCGTCAAATTCACCCGCATGACTATAACGCGAGACGATATAATGAATTCGTCCTTTGCTATCAATAATCATTTGTTCAAATTCTTTATGCATATTAATCCGCATGGTGTATTTATTTAGATATTAAGTTAGTCGCCAGAAAAAGACGTTTGTGTCATAAGAGGTAAAAATAAATATAAAATAAGTAAAATGACACACGTCTTCCAATCTCATATTAATAATCATTTATATTTATACTAATACTTATATTAAAATTTTATCGATTTTTGGGTTACTTGGAGCTAAAAAAAATAAAATGTTATAGGAGGGAATTTGTATTTTATCCCTATTATTTTTTAATTGAACTTATAGTTACAGAACAGTCATCAATAGCTTATAGAACAAAGCATGATAAATTTTTTTATAAACCGACAATCGAAAATTCAGCCAATTTCAATAAGCATATACGGTCACATACTATTTTAATCAGTTTGTTGACGAAACACGTTCACTAAATAACGTTGAAACAGTGCAAGTACAATAATCGGCGTTACCACTGAAAAAGCAATATCACCTTTGAAAACGACAGATACAACAAGAGACATCAGCACCGCGATGAACAAATAAACTGATTTTTTATCTATTTTAAGACGTTCTTTCGTCTCATCAATAAGTGCTTTATTAATGCCTATAAATCCATTATTAGAAAAAAACATGGTAATGATGCCAACACAAATCATCACGATAAAAATCGCCGATTCCTGCAATATTTTATAGAACTCCAAATACCACCATTGTTGAAAAAAAGACGCTAAACCACCTAAAATCAAATAAATATTGGCAGATAATATTAAACGACTCATTATTACTTTTAATTTTATTATCAATAACCACTGGCAAATCCCTATCAATGCTGCCACTTGAAAAGCCAACAGCCAAGTTTCGTTTGACGTTTGCGCTGGCCAAAAACCAATCGTTGAAAATAGTGAAAGAGGTAAAAACTGGAATAAAGGAGCTATTCTTATTAACATCTAAAGGGCCTTGTTTTGTTTGTATTTGCAAGCTATTTACTTGACCAAAATAGTAACCTTTAAAAACTTAAAACAACGGTGCCAAAAGTCATGAATATCCACATTTGAGAATATGACTTTTGGCTAATAATGAGTGAAACAGCACACTAATCACGTAAAGCTTCTGTTACCGGTAAACGCATCGCTTTTATTGCGGGTAATAAGCCACCTAATAAACCGATAAATAATGCTAACAACATTGTTTTGGTGATCAGCAAAAACGTAATATTGAAATTAAACATCATTTGGCTCAAATTACTGGCATTTTGCGTTGCCGCAGTCCAACCATCAAAGACCAAATATAAGGGTAATATCCCGAATACCCCGCCAACAAAGGCAATTAGTAACGCTTCACAAAGAATAGATGTTGAAATTGCGAATGGGCTAAAACCTATCGCTTTATGGGTTGCTATCTCTTTAGAGCGACTAGCAATTGCAGCATACATAGTATTTAATGCAGCAACCAAAGCCCCCAGCCCCATGACGATAGCTATAGGGAAACCTAACCAGCGAATTAAACGCGTTAAACTGCTGGCTTGATCAGCAAAGAATTGTTTTTCTGTTTGTACTCGAATATTCAAACGAGGATCTTCCTGCCATTCCTTTTCTAAGGCCGGTAAATCATTAATATTTGTGAGGGCTAGTCGAATAGATTGAATGGTATTACCGCGGCGGTAATCACTTTGCACTACGCCAATATCAGCCCACAACTCTGATTCAAAAACGCTGTTGCCATCAGAGAAGATACCACTGATCTTCCACTCTGCGCCCCCAAGTATGATCACTTTTCCAACGGTTAATTCCGGCATTCTTCGCGCAATAGCCTGACCAATAATCAGCTGACGTACTCCCGTTGAAAACATTTTCCCACTAACAAGACGAAAGTTAGGACGAAATTTCTGGGTAGAGTCACTAATGCCCCGCAAAGCTAAACTCTTTGTTTCAACTGTTTTCTCGCTGTAACCCTTTGCAGCAACGTAGCTGACTTCGGCATTAACAAACATCTCTGCTGATACTTGCGCCAGCCCTTGTTTGTTTTTGATAATCTTTTGATGGTTCACTAATATATTAACTTCAGCAGGAAACATAACACTTTGTAATTCTGACGTTGCTCCTGCGCGCATTACTAATACGGAGTTGTCTAGTCCTGTACGTTGTAACGTTTTCATCATTCCTTCTGTCATCGCTAAAACACTTAGAATCACAGCAGCAACACAAGCAATACTTAAAATACTTACCATTGATGCGATAAAGCGTTGAGGGAAACTTTTAAAATTAATAACCGTTAATGCTTTCGCCTGATTTAAATTAACTAAAAAGGAATGGTGCGTTTTTAATGAAGTATTCATGACTTTCCACCTAGAGTTTCGCTAATAATAAGACGTTTAATGGCTATCGCCGGAAATGCACTACAAAAAGCTGCGGCAATATTCACCAAAGCAAAAACCGTTAAATAATGACTTGGCGAAATAGTTATACCGGGTAAAAAATCATTAAAGCTTTGACTAACGGTATTCATTAACAAATAAGCAAGCATGCATCCAGCCAAAGCTCCTAAACCTAAGAGTAATAATGACTCAAGATAAATCCCTTGAATTAACGTGGTAGAAGAAAAGCCTAAAGCTTTCAACATAGCGCTTTCATGCTTACGCTCACGAATAGTTTGGATCATGGTATTGCAAACAATAAGCAATAAGGTAAAGAATACTGCGATAACAACAAGATTAATGACCATAGCCATATCAACAAATTGCTGCGCTTGCTCTTTAATAAACACTTGCTCCGTTGTCGTTCTTGTAGGATTATTTGCATGGACAAATAAGTTATCAATCGCTAGGATAACGTCATCAACATTCGCTTTTCCTGTAATTTCAATCGATAGCCAACCCATAGAGTTTTTGGCATATGCACGCCCTTTATCAAAATAAGCATGCTGAAAAAACACTTTATCATCGTTTCCTGATCCCTTATTCGTTTGATAAATTGCTGACACCGAAAACGTCCAATTAAAAGAACCACTCTTGTTCATCCAAATAGAAGAGCTTAGTGGCACAGTATCCCCAATTTTCCAACCATATTTATCAGCAAGTCCTTGTCCAATTACAATGCCTGTGCGGTTTTTTTTCCATTGAATTAATTGCTCATTAGGGATTTTATATTCATCAAATAAATCGAAGTAATTGTTATGTTCTACTGCGGTTATTGGTAATTGATTTTTTTCGTTTTGAAAATAACCACCAAACCAAGAAGCATAACTCACCAGCTTTACCCCAGGCAATGCCGCTATTTTTTGTTGGTAATTAATAGGTAGTGATTGTGTTAACGATATTTTATGGCTGGTGATCAGCCGATATTGATTACTACTACTCACATTAGCAGTAAGCGCATGATTCACCCCTGACAATGCCGTGAATAAAAAAAACGCCACCATCACTGAAGTACAAGTTAACCAAAATCTTACTTTTTTACGAAAGCTATTTCGCCATACTAATATCAATAAATTCATAAATTTTCACTCGCTTTGATATTATGCTGTTCAAAAATATAAGACTCTAAATTTATCACTTTGCTAGCATAGTCAGCTGCTTTTTTGTCATGAGTTACCATGACAATGGTTTTACCAAAATCGCGATTAAGTTGCGCAAGTAAAGCAAGTATTTCATCCGCGGTATTTCTGTCTAAATTTCCTGTTGGTTCATCGCATAACAATATATGGGGGTCACTAACAATGGCACGAGCAATAGCAACTCTTTGTTCTTGTCCGCCAGATAACTCTTTAGGGTAATGGCTAGCGCGTTCGCTCATTCCCATTAATTGTAAAGCGTAGCTTGCATGTTCTTGCCGCTGTTTTTTATTCAAAGAGGTTAATGCTAGTGGCAATTCAACATTGCCTTGTGCGCTTAATACGGGTAATAAATGATGCGACTGAAAAACAAAACCAATGTTTTCAGCGCGCCACTTTGTAAGTTGTGCTTGGTTTAGGTTATCAATGCGCTGTGTGCCTATAATAACCTCACCTGAAGTAGGCTGATCAAGCCCCCCCATTAAATGTAATAAGGTACTTTTTCCGAGACCTGATGGCCCCATCAAAGCAACAAACTCTCCAGATTCAATCGTTAAATTAAAGCTGTCGTGAACCACTACCGTGTTATTACCTTTTTGATAACTTTTGTTAATGTCTCGCAAAGTGATGTTATGACTATCTTTCATAATTTTTTCCTAAAATAATTCGTGGTATAGCTAGCTTAAAGCGCAGCTATATCGGTTTGGTCATTTGAACGGTGTGCAAGGTTTTCAGCTCTTTGCATAAAGCTGACCTTCACCCCCATATCAGGTAAGATTCGCGGGTCAACTTCTAGTAACTTCACCCGAACTTTAATACTTGCTTTTTGGCGGTCAGCCGTAGGAATAACGGCAACAACTTCACTACTAATATTCCACTGAGGATAGGCATCTAATTTAGCAATGACCTCTTGCCCGGCATATACTCGGTTGATATAACTCTCTCCTACCTCAACCTCAATTTCTAACGAACTCATATCAACAATTGTCCCGACACCGGTGCGAATAAAACCACCACCTGACGAACCCGCTGAAATTAACTCACCCACTTGAGCATTTTTACTGATCACCACACCATCAAAAGGCGCTCTAATTTTGTGTTGATTTAGTTGATACAAAGCTAACTCAACACGTTGCTCGGCAGAACGAACAATTGCTTGTTTGTTTCGTATCAAAATAGCGAGTTGCGCATTTCTAAACTCACTATCCTCCAATACTTGTTGGCTTATAAGCTGTTGATTCATCAATGACTTATTTCGATTAAAACGCAGTGTTTGCTGCTTAAAAAGTAAAGTGAATTCATCAAAACTAGCCTGCTTAGCAGATAATTCAGCTAACGCGAGTTGGTATGAAATCGACGCTTGCTTATCGTCAAGCTCGGCTAAAATTTCGGCTTTATTTACTTGTTGCCCTTCTTCAATGTTCAACAGGTTTAGTTTGCCCGTTACACGAGAAGATACGGTAGCAATCCGCCTTGCAACGACATGACCACTAGCATCAAGAACGATAAGATTTTTGTGTTCTTCTGCTTTCATATCCGTAGTTAAATTTGTCTGTTGCTTTGCATCAGCTTGCACATCTGAATTTAATTGCTTGTTATTCGATATAACATTTCCAACGTGTTCTGCAGCACTTGATGGAAAAAAGAGCGCTTGTCCAATGAAATATAAACTTGCGCAGAGTAAAGTAGAGATCAAAATCCCAGAATAGTTGATAGACAACCACGTGGTTTTAGTTTGCGGAGATCTGTCAATAGCGAGCTTAGAAAGTTCGAAAGGGGTTTTAGTTGTTACGGTCATTTTATTCTCCTACAAAGTTTGTAAAAGAATATAAAAAATAGTAATTAGGCAACAGTGCCGAAAGTCACTGTTGAAGGACTAGAGTTGATGATGATATTAAGCGCTGATAACGCCACAATTTTATCGATAGATAACGAAGAACTCATTCAAAACGAGAAGTCTTCGTTAATGAGTCGTAAACCTCGCCCAAGACAAGAGAAGCTCACGGAAGTCTTCTAAACCGCAACTTGCCGACTCTTGGTCGTCAAACTCGATATCATCAGCACTAAGAGCTTCAGGTAAAGCTTCTATGCCATTTAAACTCGCATTAGCCGCTATAGACACATCTTTTTCAACAATTCTCACTGTGTATTCGCTACCCACAATTTCATGCTCGTGTGCAATAGAGTGGTCAGCTTTATCAATAACATTTAATAGCGCGGTCAATTTCTGTGGATCATTACCAACTTCAACTTCTAACCAAGGGCCAAAAACTTCATGCTCTAAAGAGAACTTTGCTTTGGCATAGCGAGTGGTGGGATCATTTATGAATTCGTATTCCATAGGATAACTCGGAAAGTTTTCGATACCTTCATTATAGAAGATTTATTGCATAAGGGGGAGTTAACATTCGCTGTTTCCCCCATTAATAATGCTATATAGGCATTTTTTTATCGGCAAAAGCCTTTGCTCTAGAAAAACGTTTGCTCGAACGCTCACCAAGTTTAACTAACATCAAATAACAAAATGGTACTAAAAATAAGCTGGTAAACGTTGAAAACAACAAACCACCGATAATTGCTATCGCCATAGGGTAAGCTTCACTGTCACTTGATGCGAGTGCTAACGGCACCATACCAATGATTGTTGTCGCTACTGTCATGAATATTGGCCGAATTCGGCTAACACAAGCGTCTATAATTGGCGTAATGAGATTTTCAGCATCAACTTTCAATTTGTTAATTTGATCAATAAGAACAATGCCGTTATTCACCACGATTCCCATTAAAATTAACATGCCTATCATGCCCGTTTCCCCCAAGCCCATCCCTAAAATTGCAAATGTCCAATACACACCAATAAACGCTAAACCAATAGAAGACAATATAGCAATTGGCATTAATAGTGATTCAAAAAGAGCTGCCATCACAATAAAGATAAGTGCTAATGCTAGTAGCATATTCATCAGCATGTCTTTAGCTGCTTTCTCATCTTGTGCAAACTGACGTCCTAAGTGCCAATCGTATCCTGAAGGAAAGACAATATTGTCCATAACTTCTTGTATTTTCTCTGCTGCTTCAAAACGGTTTAAATCCGCTAAATTAATAGAAATTCCTAAGGTGGTTCTTCGACGAACACGGGTTATTTGATGCATTATCGGTTGAGTATCAAAGACAACTAATTGCTGTAAAGTGATAACTCGACCTTTGCTTTCATAAATCGGCAATTGCTTAATACGCTCTATGGGTACCGCTTGTTCAGCGTGGTATACCAAGCGAATATCAACTTCACCTAATTCAGCATCTCGAAAAGAACGAAGGTTAGTACCACGTAATGCGGTAGAAATTCGGCCCGCTATATCTTGGGTGTTCAATCCTAAACGTGAAACTTTCTCACGATCAATACGCAGCACTAATTCCATCTTCTTATCTTCGTTTTCAATGCCTACTTCAGCAAAGCCTTCGACACTGCTTAACTGGCTAATAACCGATTCGCTCATTTCTAACAAACGTTTTGTAGAACTACCATTTAAGGTAACTTTAACCAACTTTTGCTTTCTGTCTGACCAGTCAAAAGATGGTCGAGCGATAGCGGTATCAGGAAAGCCTTTTTTTATTTCTGCTTTTAAATCATGCAGGGTTTTCGAATAATCATCGTTAAGCTTAATTCGAGACATAGCAAAACCTGCCCAAATCCGACTGTTAACCTGTTTAAATTCAAAGGCTTCCTTATTGTCGTATAAGTACTTTTCCATTTTATCAACTAACTTACTTACATCAGCTAGTTTTTGTTGTCCTTGGATATGATAAACAACAATAATTTCTTTCACTTTTTTGCCTTCCTCGCCGTTAACATTTACCAGTTGTTTGGCAAAAATGCCGCTAATGCAAAGCAATAAAATGAATACACCCGTTGCTTTAGGGTGAGTCAATATTTTTGTAAGGCTTGGTCGATACCATTTATCTAATTTTCCCTGTGTAACAACCGAAGATAAAGCTTGTTGATTTACACGACTGAGCATTAATGGGATCGCGGTTTTTGCAATAATTAACGATGCCAATAAAGGTAAACAAATAGCGACAGCAATTTGTTCAACTAATACGGTAATAAAGTTTTTCTCACCCATCAGCAATGGCATAAATACAATTGTGGTGGTTAACGTGCCACTGATAATTGCAATACTGACGTTATCAACACCTTTGAGAATTTTCTCTATTGATGATAATGATTTATCTTTTTGCTGAAGAATACTTTCACAAATAACAACCGAATTATCTATCAGTAAACCAACCGCAATAAACAGCCCAGCAAGGGACAACATATTTAAGGTGTACCCCATAAAATACATGCCTGCTAAAGCAAAACTCAATGATATAGGTACTGAAGCAACAACAACTAAAGTTATATGGCTATTGCGTAAAAATATGAATAAAACAATAAAAGACAAGACAATACCTAAGGCGCCTGCTTTTAATAAATCAGCTAACGATTGTTGAATTTCTTCACCACTGTTTTCTTTAATAGCGATAGTTATATCTTTAAACTCATCATTTTGGCGAAGACTTTCAATTAAGGTAACTATGTTGTTGGTAACTTCGACCACGTTTGAGTCAGACTCTTTAAACACTTCTAAGCCGACAGATTTTTTACGATCGGTTCTTATTTCGCTATTTTTTGGTGGAGCCGTTAAGCTAACAGTGGCCACTTCACTTAGCCTAACGCCGGCTTTAACTTGAAAGTTTTTGATATCCGCCAAACTATGATATTCACCATCAGGTGAAATTCTAAACTTTCGACCGCCATTGAGAATTGAGCCTGATTTAACAAGAAAATTACTATCACGTAAGTCTTGCAATAACTTTGCTTGGTCAACACGATTCATCGCTAATTTAATGCTGTCTAAATGAATTTCTATATGGGGTTGGATAACGCCACGCATTTCAACTTTGCCAACACCTTGGAGCCTTTCTAGTGGCCTTTTTAGTTTTTTATCTAAAAAGTCGTAAGCCTGACTTAGGCTTTTATTTCCGGATAATACTAAGCTCAACACAGGAAGGTCTTCGGTTGAGAACTTCTGCACCATAACTCTTTGCACGTCATCCGGTAAAAGATGGCGTACCATGTCAACTTTTTCTCTTACTTCCAATATTTTACTATCGAGATCACTGCTAAGATCCATGATCACTTGAATAGAAGCACTGTCTGCACGGCTTCTCGATATCATTTCAGTAATACCGCCTAAAGTAGAAACCGCTTCTTCTATTGGCCGGGTAATTAAGCGTTCTACTTCTTCAGGGGTGGCACCATTGTATGGCACATTAATGAAAGCCATGGGAATATTCACCGCTGGCCAGCTTTCTTGTGGTAACAATTTACTCGCAACCAAGCCCGTAACAAAAAGCGATAACATCAACATTGCTGTAGTCACAGGACGTTTAATCGCTAATGCGGTTAACCAAACAGTTATGGGTAAGTCAAAAACTTTTTGCTTAAATTTTCTATTATTAGCCGTTGGCTGGGTCATATTATGCCTCGGCTATATTGTTAGAAAGCGCACTATCAACTTGCTGGTTTTTAAGATCATTACTCTCGAGGTCATCACTTTCAACAATATATGTTTTTCTGTCAAACAAGCTATATAAGACCGGTATTAGTAACAACGTTAGTAACGTAGCAACAAGTAAACCACTCATCACTGTAATAGCCAGTGGCGCCCTTAATTCCGCGCCTTCACCACTACTAAAGGCTAGTGGCGCTAAACCTAGAATAGTGGTTAACGATGTCATAATAATAGGACGAAAACGTGAACGACTTGCTTCCATTATTGCCGTTAGTTTATCAACCCCTTTGTAGCGTAGCTGATTAATTCTATCGACTAAAACAATCGCATTGTTAACCACTATACCGGTTAACATTATGACCCCAATCAGCACAATAACGCTGATATTAGTGCCTGTAACGTATAAACCTAATACCGATCCTAAAACAGCAAGCGGTATAGAAAACAAAATGATAAACGGGTTTAACAACGACTCAAATTGCGAAGCCATTACTAAATAAACTAAAAATACCGCCAAAGCTAACGCCATCATCAACGAAGAAAATGAACTGTTCATTTCTTCATTTTGTCCTGCGACTTTTGCTTTAAGATTAAAAGGTAAATATAGCTCTTTAACTAATTCTTCTGCTTTAGCTGCTGCCTCAGATAAGTCGCCATAAGCTAAAGAGGCTGAAATAATAGCAACACGACTTTGATCAATTCGGTTAATTTCATTAGGGCCAATACTTTCGGTAATATCAGCTATTGCATTTAACGGCAATGATTTAGCTTGTTGCGAGTTCACGGTTAATTGACGAATTGCTTGCGCTGAATTTCGTGAGTTTTCATCTGCCCGTACTAAAATGTCAACTTGTCTGTCTTGTAAGTTATATTTACTGGCTACGGAACCCGCAATTTTAGTCACTAACTGGTCAGCAATGTCAGAAGCTTTTAGCTCTAGACTTGCTAAACGTTCGTTATCAAAGCTTATTTTCAATTCAGGTTGCCCTGCACGCAAGCTATTGTTCAAGTCAATAAACTGTTTATCCTCCGACAGTTTTTGCATTAGCTGGTCGCTGTATTTTTTTAAACCAACAAGGTCGTATCCAGATAAAATAATTTGCAACGGACGTTCTGTTGTGAACATTTCTGTTTGCGCTATTTCAGCATTTACATCAGCCATTTGTGCGACTTTGTCGCGTACAACAGCCTTTACTGATTCAAGATCATCACTGCTGTGAAGCGCCACTAATAGTTGTCCCCAGTTTTCACCGCCCTTACTAGCTGAGCTCATCATTAAACTACCACTGCCTGCTAATGAATAGCTGTGTTTTACCCGTTCATCTTTGGCAACCGTCGCAGCAAGATCTTTCAATCGCTTATCTGTCACAGAAATAGGCGTTCCCTGTGGTAAGGTTAATTCAATGGTAAATTCTGCTTTTGCCACTTCTGGTACTAACTCAACGGCAATTTTCGGTAATAAACTCATGACAGCAATAGCAAAGACTAAACTGATCCCTACTAACATAGCTCTGTGCTGCAGCGCTAATTTTAATAATCGACTATAGGCTGAAGCTATTTTTTCAAAATAAAAACTAAACACTTTATGCGCAGGTCGAAAAATAAAGCTAACCACTTTGGTGATAAAATTGGTAAAGAGTAATAATGCTTTGGTTACATACAAAGGTAGATAATTGAAAACTAACAAAAAGGGAAATGCCGCGATTTGAAGTATTATTTTAACAGTTTTCTTTCTTTTACTTAGAGGTACTTGGTCAGTATTTTTTGCTAATGATTGATTTTCACTTTCAGGTGACAACTTTTCCGCACTAAATTGACGAGACGCCAACATAGGAATTAATGTCAATGCAACAACAAGAGATGCCAGTAAGGCAAAGGTAACAGTCATCGCTTGGTCACTGAATAATTGTCCAGCAAAGCCTGTAACGAAGGCTAATGGAAAAAATACCGCGAGTGTCGTTAGCGTAGAAGCGATAACGGCACCAGAAACTTCATCGGTTCCTTTGATAGCAGCATCAATAACTCGAAAGCCTTTCTCACGATATCGAGCAATATTTTCAAGTACGACAATAGCGTTATCCACCAATAATCCTACCGCTAAGGCAATGCCGCCTAATGACATAATGTTAAGGCTAATGTCATTTGCAAACATCAAGTTAAAAGTAGCAATGATTGAAATGGGTATGGCTAATGAAATTATAATAGTATTGAAAAAGTTGCCTAAAAATAAGTATAAAATCAACATCGCAAGTAGCCCACCAACAATAGCAGCACTTTTTACTTCGTCTACAGCGTTGATGATGAATTCAGATTGGTCGTAAATTACAGTAAAAGTTAGTTCTTTCGGTAACGATTCTTTAAGCTCTGTTAATTTGTCATTAACCGCTTTTGCCACGGTTACTGTATTAGCATCACCTTCTTTATAGATCGCAAGTTCAATAGCTTCATGATTATTAATACGGGTAATATCAGTACGTTCTTTTTCACCATCAATAACTTTTGCAATATCTTTTAGATAAATGGTTTTGCCATCGGCTTGTTTAACAATCATGTTGCCAAGTTGCTTGAGCGAAACAAACTGATTAAGTGTGCGAACTAAATACTCTTGCTGGCCATCATAAACACGACCGGCTGACATATTGATATTTTCACTTTGAATACGTGAAACAATACTTTGCGCCGTAATACCTCGACGAGCAGCTTTTTCTTGGTCAAAAACAACTTGAATTTCTTGCTGTAAACCACCACCAAGCTGAACAGCAGCAACACCTGAAATAGTTTCAAGCTGTCGTTTTATTTCTTGTTCGGCGAAGGTACGTATCTTTTTTAATGCTCGAGGATGAGTATTCTCTGTTGACAACCCTAGGCGAATTATTGGGTCGAGAGCAGGATTGAAACGTAAAATAATGGGTTTATTAACATCTTTCGGCAACGCAATAATGTCGAGTTTTTCACGAACATTTTGCGTAGCAAAATTCATTGCTACGCCCCATTCAAACTCAATAATGACATCTGATTGTCCAGATTTTGAGATAGAATGTACTTTGCGGATACCTTTCACGACACCGACTGACTCTTCAATCGGTTTGCTGATCAATTGTTCTATTTCAGCAGGAGCGGCTCCAACATTATCTGTTCTAACCGTTAACGTTGGGTATGAAAGATCAGGTAACAAAGAAACAGATAGTCGTGAAAAACCAACCATGCCAAATAACATAACAGCGAGCGTAAACATCGCTACGGTTACAGGGCGTTTAACCACTGTACTAACAATACTCATAAATAATAATTCCTTTAGATATAACGATTAGGTAAAAGCGACTTCAAGACAATTTAGTGCTTTATAGCTTGATTTTCAGTCGTTACTTTAGCGGTATTATTATCCGTACTTAGTTCAGCGTTTTGTCCCTCATGCTGCTCTTCAAGCTCTTCTTCCCCTATGATTTTAACCACACTGTCAATTTTCAATCCTTGCTGACCAACAATCACAATAGGTTCTTCTTCATTTAATGGCGTTAATATTTCAACAAAACCATCTTGCTCAAAACCAGTAACCACCGTCACTTTTTTGGCTTTATTGTCTTTAACAACGAATATGCTGGTTTCGGTATCGGTAACGAGCAACGCTTTTTGCGGCACTATTTGCGCATTATTATGAACATCAAGTGTTAACGACACTTTAGCGAACATACCTGGCTTTAAGTCATGGTCGTCATTATTAACTTTCAAGGTAACTTTAAAAGTTCCTGACTCTGTATCAATAACAGGAGAAATCAAACCAACTTTTGCAGGAACTGCTTTTGCATTAGCGGGGAAATGTAACTCTGCTTGTTGCATGATATGAACGTTATTCATTTCTGCTTCTGGCAAATAAACAACACCTTGTAAGGTATTTAGCGCGACGATGTTAAACATTTCGCTGCCCGCATTCCCAGACATGTTACCTTCTTTCACCATTCTTGATGCGATAACACCCGATATTGGTGCGCGAACTTTCGAATCTCGTACTTGTATAGCAGCAACTTTTTGTTGGTTTCTTCTCGTTTTCACTAAAAATTCAAGTTTTTCTAAATCTTTAGCTGGAATTAACTGCTTACCATCGATAGGTCTACTACGATTATATTCTGCAACGGCTGAATCAAGGTCGATTGTTGTACGTTCAAGCTCTAATAAATAATTTTCAGAATCTATTTCAGCTAATATCTGTCCTTTTGTTACAGACATGCCTTCTTCAACTAAGATACGTTCAATCATTCCCGTTACTTTATTGGTGACTTTACTTTCAGCTCTGGCTTCTAATACAGCCGTAGTTCTATAGGTGTTGGTGATGGTTTGTTTTGTCACTAAAGCGGTTTCAACAGGTACTTTATATACTTTTTTTTCTTTATCTTTTTCTGCACGATTCTCTCCACCACAAGCAGATAACGCGGCAACAAGAAAAATTGAAAGTACTAGTGAGGTTGATGAAATAGCAAAGCGCATAACAGTCCAGTGGATTTATAATTATAATTATGTTCATTTTATCCACATTAACAAACGATATACAAATAGCTTTTCTCTATATTAGGGAATTAATTGTAACTGGGTATTAGTTTACTCAATGACTTTAGTTGTAATCGTCATTGGGCAAGGTTATACATAAAAGGTATTACGCCCAAATTGGCAGCATTTGTTCAAATCTGCATTAAAGGAAACTATGCCAATTTTTACTTTTTATATGCACAGAGTGCTGATTGAGGATATCCCAATAACGTTAAGATATTTACACTGATTAACTCCCAACCATCAGACGCTTCATCATTAATAGCCTTATCTAACTCTTCATTATTTAGTGCTGACTTAGTCCAGCGATTTTTAAATGTAATATTGACCGTTTTATATTTCATGCTCATATATTTATCCTTTGTTATTCAATAGTACTAAAGTGTATTTCAGGCATTGTACGTCTACCGTACTCTACCCAACCATTCGATGAATACCCTTCATCGGCGTGACCTGAATTTCGCAGCCACGTCTTCATTAAAAATTTATAGCTAAAGAAATAAAACACGGCTAAACAGACGGATTAAGCAAAGTATTTTTCTTTAAGAAACGTTGCACTTTCGGGCTTATTTCATTTTGCATCCGTCCACCGATATGATCGAACAAGGCTTTCTCGAGTAAATAAAACCACGCCCCAACAGCATCTGCTTGCTGATATATGTGTCCTTCATTTGGTGCCGAAAGCAAGGTTACTTTTTTCCCCATCGACTCTAATCTCAAGGCATAATCTCGAACATTTAAAATAGAGACTCGTTTATCTTGCTCACCGGCAATGATATACAGAGGTTTCGTTATTTTATTCGCGTGAAAGTTGGGTGACTTCTCATCGGAACGCTTAAGATCGACCGGATCATTCACATCAACCATGCGATATGCGAGTCGAGCAAGTATTTCGGCCTTGCGCTGGCCTTGTAAATTCCTGCTCAAGTAACGAGCGGTTTTAGATAGTGCTATAGCCGGTGAAACAGCTATACCAACTTTAAACAATTCAGGGGTGAAGCTTAACGCTGCTAGGGTTGAGAAACCGCCAAAAGAACCACCATTTATCGCTAAGCGGTTTCGGTCACCAATGCCCCGAGAAAGTACATATTCTAAACCTTCAATGATATCTTGTTGCACTCGACCGTCGCCAAAGTCGCGATTAGCTGACTGCATATAATTACGTCCAAAACCTTTTGATGCTCTAAAGTTTGGCTCGAACACGGCATGGCCCCTATTAGCCAAAAATTGCGCGATACGGGTATTGTCACCGGTTCTTCGGCTAAAAGGTCCACCATGCACCACAACCACCATAGGTAGCGTTGCTGTCTTTAAACCACGAGGCAAAGTAACATAGCCTTGCAACATCATGCCATCGCTCGCCTGGTATTGAATCGCGACCCGTAGCGCCAAATCATCGTTGTTTACTTGTACTTTAGGATCAATATGACCTGCAATAATATCTGCCAGCGGTTGGGTTAGTTGTGATGTATCCGTATTGTATAAATATATTTTATTCTGTGCTTTGTTCGGATTGAGATCGCTCACAATCCAGTATTTTGCTTTTAATCCAGGTCGAACCCTCACGATAGATGAGTCGAGTTGTTGCTCAATTTTATCGATATGACGACTAACTTCTTTCGTCAGACCATAGTTTTTAAAAAAATCGGTCTGATATGACGCCATGATCGGCGTGCCAGACAGACTATCAAATGTCACCTCTCCAATATCAAAGCGATCTTCCGGGTCTTGATGCAGCACCTCGGTTTTACCTGTATTAAGGTCAAGAGCAAGTAGTTTGCTCAAATCACTAACGCCACGCCCTTTGACATATAAAGTGTTATTTTTGCTTTGATAACTTAACAAGCGACAATAATCGGTAAAGTGACATTGATATAGCTCTTGCTTTTCGTCGCCGCTCAGTTGGTAAATCTTAAATATATTCCCTTCTCTTTGGCTGATAAACTTTAAGGGCCCGCCTGGCAGTGCAAAAAAGTCGATAACTTCATCATTTTTATAGAGCTGCTCTTTGTTCCCCATTTTATCTACCCGATACAGCACATATTGCTTAGTACGGCCAGGTTTTTTGTACTCTTTCATCCATACATAGAAGTGGTGCGGGCTACCAATATCTGGGCCTTGAAAAAACTGACCTTTACTTTGTTCAAGTTTAATAATGATGGTCGGATTTGTCGTCGGTGCTACACCAAGCTCGGCAACACCGGCTTTTAAATGAATAAATATAGACTGACTGTCGGCGGCCCAGTAAAGCCCTTTGATCATACTTGAGGTGAAACGTTTACTTTTCACTCCTGTCTCGTTGTCAAGCATCCACAACTGTTGTTTATTTTCTTGTTTGATTATAAAAAAAAGATAACGGCCGTTCGGCGATAATCTTACCGAACGGACTTCCTCGTTTCTAGCGAGCAAAGTATCTCGTGAAAGCAACCGCGCAGGCGAGAGTTGTTGGCTGGCCAGCATCGCATCCGCCAAGGTATCCGCTCGCCCTTGCCCGCTCGATGTGATCAACAACATAGCGAGGGCGATTAGCATAAACTTTATTTTGCTATTTACGCGATTTTTTTTCATCAGTTCCATGCTAATTCCTACCTATTCTTAGCTTAAAGGAGTAATGGTGCGGGACTTTGTTGGCAATTGATTGACCTCTTCTGCAGAGAAAATATTCCCCCTTATTTTATTTACTAAGAGAAAACTGAGTAGCGCCGGAAAACCAATTAACCCCGTGATAACCAGCCAGAACCTGCTATGTTTAGTATTCAATCGGATAAGTTTAGATACCCAAAAAACAATGGCGATAGATAGTATATGTAAAATTAGCGCCCAAACATTCACTGACATCAGCATATCACCGGAAAACACCGCCATTATAGGATGTTCCTGCTCTGCAAAGCCTCTTAATGCATAGTTAATAGATGCGTCAAGCGTGTGTAATAATGGCGACATCAAATATTCAAAATGACGAATCAGGTCGGGATAATTATGTTTTTCAAAGCGATAGTTATAAATGGATTTGACACCTTCATCGCGTTTTGCGTAAATAACTTCTGCGCCAGCTTGATCAAATCCATTGTAATTCTGTCCCCTATAAATCAATAGAAGTCCGTCTACCATAGCGTAGGTATCAATCCCCTCTATTAAAGTCAGCTCTCTTGGATGTGGTAAAGCATAAGCTGGCAAAGCGATGTCAGCGCCATTAAATAAATCAGCTGGTTCAAATAAATAACTTTGCTTATAAGTCACTAGTGCCACATATCCATTCGTAAATTGAGGCCGTCCTATCATCAACTCGCCATCTGGTATTTGTGCCTTTATAAACAGCGCTTTCGCGTCAAAATCGACTCTGTAAATGGTTTTGTTGGTAGTAATGAAGCGATTTTCAAGCATAAACGGAACGCTGTTAAAACGGTCATCAATACTGACCGAAGTGACATTCTCAATAAATCCTTGTTTTCCAAGCCAGCCAACAACCTTGCCATTTTTTTTGCTAACACCTTGTAGTAACATTTTATCGTGTGAAAATACCCACAAATTATTGTTTTCTTTATCTTCTAAAGAGAAACTTTTATCTCTAAAAGGATATTGCCCTTTTTTGCCGAAACTACGAGTATACCTATAGATCACATCAGCGGTTGCCAATTCGGCTTGACGACTAAGGCGTGATTTGTCGGCTATAGCACTATCTTTAAGGAGATAATCGACTCTTTTTTCTGCGGGTAGGTCTCGCCAATAATCAATAGTGCCCTCGACAATAAGTTCACTGGGACTACTAACCAACATCAATTTTGGTAGATGATAAAAAATTTGAGTTGAAAATATTAGCAACAACACAAGCATCATTTGCATCGGCACAAGTAACATGGCCATCGACAATCGTGATTTTATTGGTTGCGTAAGGTCCGGTTTAAAAGACGATATATTAAGGTAGGCAAGATATAAAATAATCAGTAAAGCCGCACTGCTTTGTAGCCAAATATACTCTGATAGATTTTGAAAAATAACGAAAAGTCCAACTCCCGTTAGAATTGCGGCTCGACTAGCGTTCAAAGCAGCAAGACTCCCCATAAGATAAGTAATTATTCCAATTGCGGCAAGAAAGAAACCGAACGAATAATGACGCATATCGATAATAGTATCGGTAAAAAAGTCAAAACCGACCACCGTAATCAACCAAGCAATAGGCACTGCGATTAAAACATTCATAATGCCAGCAGTTGCCAACGCCAGATATATTTGACTCGCTTTAAGTGGTCGTTGTAATAAAAATGTCCAATGATTTTTACGCTTATGAAGCATCATTTGAATAAAGCCAAAGGCAAAACAGACGACAATAATGATTAATGACATTTCACTGTTAAGCGGCTCTAGTACTGGTCCAAGTTTGGCAAAAAATGAAAGTACAAATAGCTGCTGGATCAATCCAAAAATAGCCCAATTGCGATAACGGATAAATTCCGCTTTAAATAGTTCTAGCATGATGCTTGCTCCAAAGTACTTACTGGTTTCTTGTGATTAGCGGTTAAAAAGGCATTAACAGCTCTTTCAAGATTGACGGGCAGTTTATCAATGTCGCGAGCACCATGTTCTTGAAGGTAGCCTGAAAACTTCTCGTCTTGATCGACTATCAACAAATGTTGTCGACCATCGATGACTCGACGTGACAGCAAGCCAGGAATGTCTTTATCTTGACTACCGTTCATATTCCAATCGGCAACCCAATAATCAACCCTTGCACAAAAATCTTCTGGGGAAGAGTTATTAGTCAAACAGCCTTTTTCCATGATGATCAATTGCTCTGCTATGCGCTCGACTTCTTCCATCTGGTGAGAACAATAGATAGTCGTCATTTCATCATTGGTCTCGGCAAACATCAGTGCTTCTAGAAAAGATTGGCGAGCGACTACGTCAAGCCCTAAGGTGGGTTCGTCTAGGATAAGTAATGTTGGACGCTGCGCCAGTGACATAGACAAATTAAAACCGGCACGCTCTCCTCGTGATAGTGCTGATACTTTCTGTTTCGGGTCAACATCAAAATGAGCAATGACCTGATTATAGATGTCATGGTTCCAGTTTGGATAAAATGATTGTTGCAGTTTTTTAACCGCTTCCACTTTCATCCAGCCCGGTAAAGTATGCTCTTCGTTGACATAACCAATTTGGCCACGAGCTATTGCTGACAATGAATCACTTGATTCGCCTAATAATCTACAATAGCCACTGGTTGGAGTTTCCATGCCCAATAACAGACGAAATAAAGTCGATTTACCTGCGCCATTGCTACCAACAATTGCGTGAATTCCCCCCTTAGTAATATTAAGGGTAAAATCATTCAAGGCTATTTTGTTACCAAACCGTTTGGTTAGGTTTTTAGTTTCTATAGATAGGTCACTCATCATTATTCTCCTAAGCTGATTTAAGCTTGTTGAGCCTTTTAAAACTGTTCTTTAATTCGTCAATTAATTTCACTTCAGAATAATTGAGCGCTATGGTTTCATTGATAAAATTATCAATTGCTTTTTGCAATTTCTCTTCTTGTTTATCATCACTAAGTAATTGCTTACTTTCACAGACAAACAAACCTAATCCGGGCCTAGACTCAATGAGGCCTTCTGTACTGAGTTCGCTGTATGCCTTTGCTACAGTGTTTGGATTAATCATCAGCTGAATTGCCAAGCCCCGATAACTCGGTAATTTACTGCCGGGAGTTAACCGACCGGTTCCAATTTCCATACGGATACCGTCAATAATCTGTTTAAATATTGGCCGGCTATCGCCAGTGACTATCTCTATTTTTAAAACTGATGACTTGATCATTTTCACTACTCTATTGACTTTTATAGTGCACCACCTTAAATGGTGCACTAGCAATACTAGTGCACCGTTTGAAAAATGTAAACCCCTTTTTATTATCGGCATAGGATTTGGTGATTTATTCAATCACTTGTCAGCCATGAATTTATTATTTATTTGAAAAGTAAACATAGTGCTTGAGAAGTAACACTGATGCTGCTGAAAAAGACAATGGCCAAGCAAGTTATGTCGTAACAAACCGTATTATTTACTCAGGATACAAAAGATAATGATGGGAAATAAAACTTATTATGGGTTAACTTTTAAGGACGAATTTGTCCTATTATTCTTATATCTACAGTAATAATAACAAATGACTAATATGAAAAATGCCACTATCGAGTGGCATTTAATAATTTAATAAT